>Ga0070739_10001496_pt1 | contig 34809 bp, 33 predicted proteins | sample Coa_R1_7_FD_66445 | JGI IMG/M metagenome (GOLD analysis project Ga0070739, IMG submission 66445) | Surface soil microbial communities from Centralia Pennsylvania, which are recovering from an underground coalmine fire - Coalmine... | ecosystem: Environmental > Terrestrial > Soil > Unclassified ...
TCGCTAAAGCACACCCTTTCGTCGTCCGCTGCATGGAGCAGATTCCCGCGAGGCGCGCCGTGCTCGTCGACGTGCCGTGCGGCTTCGGCCGGCATACGCTGCTCGCACTCGACGCTGGATTTTCGGTTATCGCCATCGACATAAGCGCGGAGCGAATCGCATATCTTCAAGGCGCGCTCGGCGCTCGCCGAGATGCAGCACGGTGCCGTACCATCGTAGGCGACGTCGGCACCCTTGACTTCGGGAAACTGGGGCCTTTCGATGCCGCAGTCGTTACCGACTTTGTCTCAATTCCGCTGCTGTCGACGCTCACTGAGAATTTGCGGGCACACGGACATCTGATCCATGCGACGTTCGACGCGCGCGGAGGGAACGCGATTGACCTTCCCAAGCGCGGCGCGATTGCGTCCGCGCTGGAGGCCTCCTGCGACTTGCTGATCTACGAAGAGCGGCCGGTCCAGTTTCGAGACGCCGCGGTCGTGCACTGCCTTGCGCGACGTAAGTGACTGTCGTTGGTTGTCCTTCGCAAGTCGACGAACGCGATGTGAACGACGGTCGGACGTGGTTCGGTTCAGCCGTTCACCGGTGACATGGTTCTGACACGGTGTTACGAGACTTCGGCGCGCCGTGGCACCCGGTTCAACTGCTAAAGCGTCCCGCTTTGATGCGCGGGCATCCCGTAAGATCTGTCGGAGCCTGCAGCCAGGAATGGGCGAATGTGGTCGCTGTACCGAAGGTGCGCCGAGGAAAAAAATCCGCCGCACTGGTCCATCTTCGTACAGCCGTGGCATTCCGGCATATACTCATTCTTCCAGTCCGAGATCGACTTGCGGGCGAAGGACCAGAGACGCTCCGGCAACACGCACAGTTGATGGTTGTAGATCGACGTGCGGACGCCATGAGCGACAAGTTCGTCCACCGCCTGCTCAAGTTCGTTCTGGTAGTCGATCGGGTCGATCCACAGCAACGGCAGATTTGCGCGGGTGAAGCCGGTCATCTCAAGCCCCATCAGCGCGACCTGGTCGACGAAGCGGAGGTTACGCGCGATGAACTGGGCGAGCTGCGGCAGGCGCCGGTACGTCTGCTGATGGAGCACCACCCGGATCTCCACGCGCTGTCCGAGGCTCTTGAGGTTTAAGATCCCGCGGACCGTCTCGTCGAACGCGCCCTTCGCCTGGACCACGAAGTCGTGCAGGTGCGAGACGTCGGAGTAGAGCGGGATTCCCACCATGACGTCATGGTGGCCGACTGCCGCATAACGACGCGCGAAGTCGAGGTCCGCGAACGTGCGGCCGTTCGAGAGTATGTGGATGGCGGTCTCCGGTAGCCAGCTCTCGCATGCCGACAAAATCCGAAGGAAGTCGTCTCCGAGCAGCGTGGGCTCGCCTCCAGTAATCGTAATCTCTGGGGTGCCGCGGTCGATGAGGGGGAGGAGGCGGAGAATGTCGTCCACGAGCCACGAGTCATCGTCGCGCTTCGGCGGCTGCGAGCACATGAGGCAGAAGTTATTGCAGCGCTCAGTTGTGAGAATGAAGTTCTGCCGCGAGCGACGCCGGTAGACCGCCCGGGCGGCATTTCCCCTCGGCATGACGCGCAGGACATCGCCATCCGAGAGATACTCGAAGTCCGTCGCCGGCAGCAGCACGACCGGCGTCTGTGCGTGGTCGATGATCTCCAGTAACTCGGGCCGGTCCTGAAAGCCCACGTAGGCCGCAAACCCGCTGGGCGGTTGCCCCACCCTCGCGATGAACGCGCGGCTACGACGTAGCGGCTCTGGCAGCTGACGATCTTCGGACAGCAAAAGATGTCGGGAGACCTCGTCGCTCGGAAATCCGCGCAGCTCGAGTGTCCGGGTGGCGAGCGTCAGCATCGTCAGATCCACCCGAGCAGGATGCGCCGAGTCTCCGGTTCGTCGAGCAACCCGATAAGATGCTTGAAGATCGTCATGTTCCGCCGACAGAACGCCGATGTCGGTTTGTGTCCGACCGCATCACCTTGGGTGGCGTGGTGGAACACCGGGTCTGCTCCACAATACGGTTCGAAGGCGCAATCCGAGCACATGGGGGCGCTGCCCGTGTAGGACGCCTCCAGTGGCCGCAGGAGCGCCTCTGAGGTCATGATGTCTTCCCAGGTGTCGCGGTGGACGTTGCCGAGCCGGAACGAGGTGTCCCCCATCTCCGCCAGCATCCGGCTCTCGTCCGACGCGTACACCTCCCCGTCGTAGTTGTAGATCAGGGCGCCGATGCCGATGCCGGCAGGACTACGCAGGTCGACATAGCCCGTGTCGAAAGGCGTGAGCATCTTCCCTAACACCAGACTCGCGTAGTGCTCGACGAACCGGTACCCGCGACGGTTCAAGTCAAGGATGTACCGCAATCCTCGAAAGTAGAAATCGAGCCACGCATCCGCATCGTAGGCGGCGTACGATTTGGTCTTGACGGCGAAGCCGTAGGGCGAGAGTGGCCGCAGGAAGATGCCGCCGAACCCTTGGCGCAGGTATTCGTCGACGATTTCTTCGACGCGGCCGAGGCTGTCCCGGGTTGTCGTCATCAACGCGCTGACGCGATCGCGGCCTACGATTGCCCGCGCCCGGCGGATACCGTCGACGGCCCGCTCGTAAGAATCGCGCCCTGCGCGCGGCCGGTTCCTGTTATGCAGGTCGGCCGGCCCATCGAGCGAGGTCGACACAAAAATATTGTGCTCGCGACAGTATTGGAGCATCTCATCGGTCACAATCGCGAGATTTGTCGCGATCACGAACGCCAGATCTCGACCTTCGGTCCGGTTGATTTCCTCAGCACGTTCGACGATGTACCGGACCAGGCCGAAGTTCAGCGCTGATTCGCCACCTTGGAACTCGATTTTAATCGTCGGAGAAGGGGAGCGGAACACCAGCTCGAGGCCGCGGTCGGCGGTCGCCTCGGACATGTCAAAGGCGGCGCGATCTTCGCTCTGGCGCGAGACCTGGCAGTACGGGCACGCGTGCTCGCATCTCAGGGTGGTCACGAACATGTGCAGCCCGGTGAACTGCGCGAGACGGCTTGCCTTCGTCCGCGCCTTAAGCACGAGAAGATCGACGGCGACCGAATCGTCACCGTCCACCAAGAAGTGCTTGGCCTTGAGGTCATCGTACGCCCGGCTTGAGGGCACGAGCCGGTGGTGCACGAAGTCCTCGAGGTCCGCGCGCGAGAGCAGCGCGTATTCCCCGACCATGTTCGTCACGACGCAGCGCCCGTCGTCGAGGTTCGCGAACCGGAACGGAAGCAGTTGATAGCGCGTCTCGAGCGTGGGCGCGTAGTCGGCGAGCGCGCCGAAGCGACTCATGAGTCCTGCAGGCCCGTCGCCGAGAACGCGTAGGCGAGCACGACGTTGCGCACACCGGCCGTCTCTGCCGCAATGCGCTCGCGAAGATCCTGGTCGAGCACCTCGTTGCGCACGCGAGCGGTAAGCGACGCGAGGTCCACTTTCGTCATGTCCGCGAGCGGGGTGACCGAGCAGCGAATCTCTTGGTCGCGAAGCGAGATATCGAAACTGAGTCTGTCGGTGAAGCGGTATGCGGCACGCTTGACGGCCTCAACGCTATAGACCGCAGTGGAGAAGCAGAGGACGGCCGAGAACCGCCCTCCCCCTTCGTCGACCACCGAAGCGCTCAAGAGCCGGAAGCGTGCGAGGCGTGGGACGCGTGCGAGGAATGAGACGCGTGTGAGCTATGCGAGGACGGGTAGCTCGGGTACTGCGGCGAGCTCGGCGCCGGTGTTGCGTGCGGGCGCGGCTTATGTGAAGTCTGGCTAGAGGACGCGTGGCTCGCATGCGAGGCGTGGCTTGAGTGGGAGCTATGGCTCACATGAGCGAGCTGGTCGTCGTAAACTTGGCCCGCGTTCGAAAGAATGAAGCGCGACGATGTCCGGGCCGCGGAAACGGCTCCATCCCGGTTACCGCGCTCGGCGGTTGGGACGCTTCCATCTGCGCGTTGCGGAGCGCTCGCTTGCGAGGGCGTCGCGACAAGGGCGGGAATGACGGCGGCCAGCGGCGCCAAGAATGCACGCTTCACGATAGTCCTCCCCTCAGACCAGGCTTGGTGACTCTGCCGCCGTTCGGTACATACGAGGCGATTCCTCGCTGACTTTGTTCAAGAGTCCCCGCAATGGTTGCCGCACCGGTTCGACTGGGCCGTTTAGTCTGGCACGCTGTCGATGCATCGGCTCGTGGCCCGTGTTTGGGTGGTGTGGCCCATCGGCTGCGCCTGCGCTTCGAGTCCCGAGACAGCGCCGCTTCATGCGGCTCGGCTTTTCTTTCTCGAGCCCAACCGGCGACGCCAGAACGGCGAGTCGGACCAACGCCTTTCGCGCCGGTACAAATCATCGCGGTGCAGCTCGTACGCCCTGTAGTCCGCCGCGACCGCTGCCGCATATTGTGGCGGGATCGCGGAGGCCGATTCCAGCGCTGCCGCGATTGCTTCGCCGGCGTTAACACCGTCGGAGAGCGCTTTGTAGATACCGGCCGAGGACAGCGGATCATAGCATGACGCCGCGTCGCCCACGGCAAGCCAACGCGCTCCAGAGGCGCGGTTGAGAGCAAACGATGGCGCGACACACGTCGCCATCTCACCGGCAAGGAGCCGGCAGCCGTCAAGCCGCGGCGCAATGTGACTCGTACGTAGTAGCCGCGCAAACCAAGGATTCTCCAACGTCAGGCGATGATCGCGCACCGTCGATGAGTCCGTGGCGAACATGACTGCGACACGACGGTTGGGAAGGGCCGCGCAGTACCACCATCCTTCCTCTGTCGCTTCCAGCATGGCGAGTTGCGAGCGCGACGCGCCGGAACTCGCTTCGAAGAACCCGCAGACGCACGTGAGCCTGTCCGTCAGCAACTGCACCGCACCGGCGCGGCGCGCGAACGCCGAGTGAATTCCCGTCGCGTCGACGACGTAGCGCGCGTTTAAGCTTGCACGCTCAGCGTGGACCGTATGCAGGCAGAACGCGTCGTCGCCTGCCGTTTCGAACCCGACCACCTTCATCGGAACAAAGATCGCGACGCCGGCTGAAATCGCGCTGTTCCGAAGAAACTCGTCAAAGCGCTTGCGGTCGAGGTGCCATCCGTGCCCGTGTGCATTCATGAGGAAGTCATTGTAGCCGAGATCCGCGCTCCCCCACGACGAGCAGCTTCCAAGTGTCGGGTGATGGCCTTGTGTGAGGAATCGCTGCCACAAGCCCAATTTTTCGAGCAGCACCCGCGTGTCGGGCGGAACGGTTTCGCCGACGCGCATCGCTGTTGAGCCACCCGCGTCAACGATGCAGATGTTTGATATCCCCTTTCGGATCAACGTCAGCGCCGTCGCGGACCCTGCCGGTCCGCCGCCAATCACTGCGACATCCCAGAGCCGCGATGTCAATGGATTGTGCCCATCCCACGAAGCGGCGACGGCGGACGGCGTTGGCTAACACGACGCGGTGTCGACAAGCGCCGCGATGTGATTGGCCGCCCGGTGAGGGCAGTAAGCGAGCGCGCCGGCGGTGCGGGCATCGGACAGTTGTCGGCGATCCATGTCGACACGACATCACGGCAGGTGCCCGAGTTCGGCGGCGCGGCGGGTAGGTCGAAGACCGTGCCCATGGGGCCCGTCGGAGCGATGAGTTCGGTGAAGAAACGGCTTTCCGCTGGTTTGCCCGGAATAATGACCTCATTGATGGGCGAGGCGAGCGCCCGCATGAAATCGGCGGCCGGCTGCCGGAACCACCAGTCCAGCGTGTGCACGGTCCGGTCTCGCGGGTCCGCGAGCATGTTCCGCTGATGACCCGCTACTCCGTATTGAATTGGGCGCAACTGGTCGATGAGGTGCGCCATCGCCTCGGCCGTGGCGATGGGCATCGGGCACATTTCCGTGATCCAGTAGCGGAGCACGTCACGGCACTTACCGACATTCGGTAACGCCGCACGCTGCTCGAAAACGGTCCCCAGGGCGCCCCTTGGCGCGGCGGTCTCGGTGAAGAAGCTGCTTTCGTCCGGTTTGCCGGGGCTGATAACTCCATTGGCCGGCGATGCGAGGGCCCGCATGACTTCGGCCGGCGACTGCTGGAGCCACCAGTCGAGGGTGTGCGCTTGTCCCTCGCCGTCCTTGAGCTTCACCGTCATGAAGCCTTTCGTGATCGGCTCGCCTGCAAGTTGCTGGATGAGCGACGACATGGCACTCGCCGGCGCCAGCGTCGGTTTCGCGGGACCCGTAGAGGCCAACGATTCCGTGTAGCGCCGCCACAGGTCGATCTCGTCGTCCGTGAACACGCGGAACATCGGCCCCGTTTCGAAATCCATCAGCGCCTTCATCCGGCTGTTGTTCCAATCACCCGGCGTGATGTAGCCGTGCGTCTCAAGTGCGTCGAGAAACGCAGGGGGATTCGCGAACCATTCGTCAATGCGGCTTGGGCCGACCGTGTGCTGCTGGTGGTTGCGGCTGCCAAACTTTGCTTTCCGTTCGATGAGTGCAATCATCTCCTCGCGTAGTGCCGGCTTGAACTGCAGGAGGTTTTGGAAATCGCTGCCCTCGGCCCCGACGTTGCCGAAAGCGACGAACCCGTTCCAGATTCTGCGCCACGCCGCGGCGACCGCCTCATCGCCGCCGGCCGCACGCTGGTTTGAGAGATACAGCTTGACAGCGTCCGCCGCACGCTGACCATGTCCGTTTACGGCGTTGTCGATACCAATGTGCATGACGTAGAAGTGAGGGTTAAAGCCAAAGTACCGCATCAAGTCGCGCGTGCCTTTGAGCTCGACGACCTCCCACTCGAGGTACAAGGTCATCCCTATGATCTCGGGATAGTAGTCCTCGGTGAACTGTGAGATTGCCAGTTCAAACGCCGGAACATCAAACGCGCTGTCTAGGAAACGCCGATCGAAGGCGAATTCCGCCGATTCGATCGGCGGCGGATAGTAACCGGCGTCGTGGCACAGGTCGCGGTAGATATTGCAGTGGTTCTTGGACGGGTCCCCGTCACCAAGCTCATCCATGTACACCGAGTACAGGAGCGAGCGAACCTCGTCCATCGGCCCGGTCCGGCCGACGTTACGCAGCCACGCGCCATCGATGAGGTTGAACGGCGCGAGCTGAACGATACGCTCAACCACGTCCTCATGTGTGCGAATGAGCGGGTCGTCCCCGGGATCGCTCTGCGCAGCCTGATCCACCAGTTCTTGATAGATCATCTGCAGGCGATTCTCCAACGCCTGCTCGGTGTAGTCGAAATAGGATTGATCGAACGGATGCTCGGAACTGTGTGAGATGTGCTCCGCCTTCGCAAGCCAATATTCCACGAACGTCCGAGCGTCGTCCAGCACGTCAGGATGATCCTGAACGTTCAAGAGTCGGTGGAACAGATCGCGGGTAATGAGTGACGCGGCTGCCTCGCTGGGGTCGTCCGCCGGCTGCCGCGCGAAGTTCGGGAACGGCACAACGGGCGTCAAATCGGTGTCGCGCAAGAGGCTCTGCACTTCCAAGTACCAATTCGCGGGGACAGCTATCGGTTCGGAGACAGTCTCCTTCCCCGCGGCGCCCGAGAAAGTGTGAGAGTACGACAACGGCTCCATATCGATGGCTGGAGCCTGCAACACCGTCCCAATACGCTGCCAATTGTCGAGCATGTCGCGCCGAAACTGATATCGACCCCAGTTTTCCGGGAGCGGGGAATCCGTTCCGGCTCCGCGGACCGACCACCGCTGCTTTCCCAACGCGGCAGCCTGCTTTCCTGTGTTGACGTCAGGCCAAACGGTAAGGTCGGCTGCGGCGTAGACGGCGACGGGTCGTTGCGCCGGCCACGACCAGAACACTTTTCTGTTTCCGGGCGGATTCGGATCCGGGGGATGCGTCGCGCACGAGTTGTAATCGGTATGCCACGGTAGCGCCATGAACTTCGATACGTCGCCCGGCTCGAGTTCTTGTCGGAGTGGTCTGTCGGGAGCGCCGTCGTGCATGCCGAGATCCTGATATACCGGGTCGCCCCGATCGGCGGGATGCAAGGGTACGTAGCCGCAGGTGAGTAGCGGACGGACCGGTGCTTCCGGCTGCTCTTCAGCGTGCGCCGTGAACTGATCGTACGCCAGCTTTTTTGCGCGTATCCGGAACGGCCCCGCGCCGGACGTCTGCCAAGGCGACACGTAAATCTCGGGCTCGCGGACAATGAACGTCAAGTCGATCCCGGGGCTGAAGCGCCCGCCCAGTAGGTTGACCAACGTCGCCTTGTCAAGGTATTCACCCGGGCCGAGCGGTTTACCGGATCCCGCCTCGAACCCGTCCCGGCCGCGACTCCATTGTTGTAGGAAAAAGTATTGGCTCTTGCGCAATGTGAGGAACGACACATTGTCGCCCAAATGGAGCGGCATGAGCGACGTATTGTTCTGCTGCGCGACGTCGTTCGGATCGCGAAAGATTGCGACGATGCCTGCGAGCTCTGTGGACACTGGATCGTCATCGGCCGAGATTGTCGCAAGCATGGCGTGAGCGGACATCCCGGTCTGACTCAAGTTCGTGTTCCATTGCTGCAGGGATGCGCTCCGGAAGATCGGCGCGATCTGCTCATCGAACGCCGGCTTATACGCCTCCTGGTACGCGTTGTCCGTGTAGATCTCGGGATCTAACGCCATCTTCTCGAGCCAGCTATCGTAAACGTCGTCCCAGCAGGAAACGACGTTCAGGATTTGGGGCGCGAACGATGGGTCGGTGGTCGAAACCCAGGCTGACGCTGCGTCGACCCGCGTCCCGTCGTCTAACACGAGCGTCGCAAGAACTGGCCCGTCGGAGGTGTCGTCGAACCACTGATCGTTGTTGACATCCTGATCGACCGGCGCGGTCCCATCGATCTTCCAGCCCGCCGCCCGGCCGAATCCGCCAAGCACAAGCAGCCGGCCGTGGGCGTCGGTGAAGATGCTTCCCAGCGTGTCGATCGGGCCGGACGGGAGGTCCATGTCAGCGAAGGAGTCTGCCGGAAACGATTTCGGATAGTTCGGAAGCGTGATCACACCGACGTGATCCGCGTCGCAATACGAAGCGGGCGTCGCGCGGTCGAAGTGTACCTGCCCAGCGTTCGCACCTGAGACCGTCCGGGGCCCTGCGTCGATAGTCAGCTTCTTGATGCGGGCCGGGTCGTTCAAGATCCCGATTTTTTCTTCGTCGGGTGGCTGCTCTTTGGTTCGCTTCTCAATAGATACGTTTCGAATGCCCGGTAGTCTTCCGGCGTAGCTGTCGCGCCCCATGTATCCAGTTTCCGCAAGCATGAACGCGTTCGCTTTCTTGTTCGCGACATGGACGGTCCAGATGATGTCCGCGATGGTTCTTCCGTTTGGGAGCTTGGATCCGATGCGAACTTCGCTTCCGTCGCCGCGCGGCCAGGACTCGAGTCCGCCCGCGTGATCCTCGGCGTCTCCATACAAGAACACGCGGAAGCGAGCGGCGTGACGCTTGAGCGCGCCCGTGTCATCACGAAGGTCGCTGCTCCGGATGACCACGCTTTCCGTGTCGGCGCGAATCGGCAGGCCGCCTGTCAGATCGCCTCCCCCTGGCATCGGCCGGCCAGCCATCGTCTCGGGAGAGATGACGTACTGCTCGCTGTTGCCCACGCGCGAAATCCCGATTGCCGGGTGGATCCGCAGGTTCATTTGATACCTTTTCTACTGGGGCCAGCAGACCCGCTTTGCCACCGGGACGGCCGCTACTGCGGTCGCGCGAATAGGTGACGAAGCGCCGCTAGTCCCGACGCTGTGTGTCGGTCGATGCGGAGTGATATGTCGTCAGTTCGACCTTGTTGCAGTCGGGGTCGTAGACGAAGATTGAATACGCCAAGCCGGTATCTTCAGCGGGGGCGAACGCGATGTTGCGCTTCTTCAGCGCCGCCTGAGCCTGTTCGAACTGGTCCGCCGTCACGAGAAACGCGAAATGCTGAATGATATGTTGACCGTCGATGTCGGGTTATGGTCGACCGTCCGGCAACGTTTCGCCGGGAACGGTCGGTAACGGTTTAGCGTCGGGGCGCGAAAAAAGCCCGATGCGGATATTGCCGTTCCCCACCATTGTTGTTCCGCTTGGCCACCTGTAAAGCACGACAAAGCCGAACGCGCGCTCGTAGAACGCGACTGATGTGGCTACGTCGCGACAGTTGAGCGCCACGTGATCGAGCCCGACCAATTGGGGCGCCGAGGCACCGTTCGAGGACATCGAGATCACCCCCGGGTCTACAACGGCGTCGCTGCTCGTCGCGGTTGTTCGTATACGCTTTCCGCCTTGCGCTCCGCCGGCCCTCGCGTTCGTTATGCGACGCTAAGACCAAATGGGACTCACCTCGCGAACGCGCGTCAGTGCTTTGTTCTCAGCGTAGGCTCCTTCGGGATCACGACTCCTTGTTGGTCATATTCGCCGTGATCGGCGCAAGGCTCAGCACATGGGTGATTCTGATCGTAAGCCGGGATGGCGCATTAAAGCGACCGGCGTGAAGCGCACGGACCGATCGGCACGATGGCGGTTGGAAAGGGACGCACCGGAGACATCCGGAACGGCTCCGACGCCGCGAATCCGCGTGACTGGTCACACGAAGGGGGTCGTGAAGTGGATGACAATACTCAGACGTTCGAGCTGTCGTATCTCCAGCACGTCGCGCGCCGACTGGCGCATCTCCTCGAGGACCCGGTCCTAGCTCCCGAGATCAGCGACCAGGTACGTGCGACGTGCTCAGATGCGCTTCAACTGATGGACCGGCGTGTTCGTGAGCCGCATGGAACGGTCAACGCGCCTCGTGCGCTGGTGCAGACGCTCGACCGGGCACACCATCGAGTCGAGTTTGCGACCGACGCAGCGCGGTATTTTCTCGAAAACCCCTCGGCGTACCCGGCTGCTGCGGGAAGTGGAACGCTAAGCTTCGCGCTAAACATCGAAATCGAAGACTTTGCGCTAGCCGCTCTCGCGATCACCCAGTAGGCGCATGGTCGTCACAATGTCCGCGACATGCGTGAAGACGTCGTCTATGGTCACATAGCGTCCCCCGGCGAAGAATGGTCCCATTGCGAATCCGTAGTTCGCGAGCGCCTGCCGCACCTCACGAGTCGCCTCGATATGCCTCCGTGTCGCTTCGTACAGATCGGCCGGCACTTTGACGGTGGATTGCACCGGCGTGAAGTCACGCCAATCGAGCACGGCCACTCGTCCGTTGTTCTCTTTCGTGAAGATCATAAATGCGGGCGTTTCTTCGAGGAGCACCCGGAGTTCAACGTGCTTCGTCCAGCGGACGACCAGGTCAAACGGGCTTGAAAGTGCCAGCAGGATCGTATCGGTGAAACCTGGCACGTGAAGGCCCCCATCACGCACGGTCACGACGAAGCCTCGCATTCCCGAATCTGCGCGGGGCTCTTATGCGGCTCTCGTAGTGGAACGGAACGCGGTATCATAGTCGCGAACATAGGCAGTACCATTTCGTCGTGGAGAATGCGGCCTCGCGGGGCCCGCATTGGCCGCCCCGCGTGGCTCGCGCCAATTGGCGAACGAGCGCGTGGAAGTTGGACGGAAGGCACCGTTTTGCAATGCGCCGCACCGCTGATGCAGTGCGACCGGCCCGCCTTGCTATATGCATCTTTCGGCGACGCGCAACATGCATGACGCGACGCGGGCCGTCCAGTAAGCGTATCGCCCGCGCTCAATGTGCGACAAGACGACCGGCGGCGGGTGAGCGCGAGAGCGATCGCTTCACCGTCCAATCGCGCGTGCGGTGCGGCCCAACGCACAAATGCTACGGGGTCGCCGGCTGAGACGATCTTGAACTGGCGTCAGGCGCCGGTCGGGCGTGGCGGTGAAGCGCGGCAGATGGGCAGCAGACGCCCGTCTTCTCGGTCCGTCAACAGCAAGGAGGCAAGCGCGGGATAACGTCCCGGGGGCGATTAGTGCGGGAAGCAGGGTGCTTCCCGCGCGAAGCACGCGCCGGCCAGCCAAGACAGACGTCATTCACGAAAACGCAGATCGCAGCCGTGGCGAGCAACTTCGCGTTCGGGGACGGTGAGTCGAATATCGTCTCACTCAGCAAGCACGTGCTGTCACGACGCTTAAGCGCAGACGGCGAAGGCAGAACCACTCGCCCGTGCGTCGAAACGCGTCGGCATCATGGCCGCGCCCAAGTCAGTCTCCCGTAAACCACGGACTTCGAGTAAGGCGTCCACGCCGCCGCGTATCGCATTTTTCTTCGGCGCGGGGGCGGAGCTCGCGTACGGCCTTCCGACCGGCGGGCGATTCGCGCTTGAGGTAATACGCCGCGCAAAGGACCCGGCAGAAGCGTTCAAGATGGACCGCGCTCGCGTCGCGGCATCGTGCACCGCCGAATACCGCGATTGGCTTCCAGCGGACTTCGCGACCCGTACCGTTTCGAGGCTCGGGAAAGCGGAACACGGCCGCATCTTCGAAGACAGCCTTCGCGCGGGCTACTTGCGGGTGGTGAACGTGCTGGACGAATACGACGCACGCGCCATCGCATTTCTAGCACAGCACGGACTGGACGACCGCGCCGTCTCCACGAGGTTCACGGATCTCTCCGGCGGTACGTCTTTCGGTGCGACGCCATATGCCGCGGTCAGCGTCAGCGATTCGCTCACCCACGAGCCGACTCGCCTGTTCCGCTCGAGGTACTTTTCCGCCATCCTCGCCTTGGCGAAGGACGGCGTCAATTCAGACGAGATGACGCGCCTGGCGCGGGCGACCATTCAATTTTACCTCGGCGCATACGGACAAGGGGCGATGGACTCGATGGCTGCCGAGCCGCTTAAGAATGTCCCAACGGATAACCCGGCGTTCGCCGAGCTGGGTCGATTGTTCGACGTCAACGCCGTGGATGCGGGTGCCGCCGCGTTCGACGAGGTGATGAACTACCACAGCACCGGCGCGGTCGACGCATCCCCTGCCGGGCTGTTCAGGGCTCTAGCGATCGGCGTACTGGAATCTGCGGTCGAAACCTTCCTCGACTACCGCACGATGCTCGACGAACTCCTTCCCGCGCTCTACCAACCGAAGCACGCGTGGGCGAAGTTCACGAAGGTAAACCTGTTCCTGCGGGCCACCCGCGACTACGTACTTGAACAGCAGGTCGCCGCACACGGAAAAACCGAGGGGTACTATCACGAGCTTGCCGCGGCCATTGACGCTGGGCTGCTCTCTGCCGAGCGAATCGCCACGTCAAACTACACGGACCTCTGCTCTCGTGCCCTGCATCGCATGCATGCCGAACCGGTCGTCGCTCTGAACGGTAGTCTCGACCGCTTTCTCGATCCGTACAAAAATGCTATCGTGCGAGCAGTGGACGCGCCGACCATCCCGCGTTTCCTGGTACCTTTTCTGTTCACGCAGAGTGGGATGAAGCCGCTGACGTCGGTGCACGTCTCGCGCGACTACGTGACCTTCTTTGACGCTATGTGCAGCAGCCAGGCCGTCGTTGCCGCCGGATTCGGCTTTAACGCGGACGACGGGCATATCAACACGCTCTTTCGCGAAGCTGTCGACGAGGCACACAGGCGCCTCATCGTTCTCGACTTCACGCCGGGTGGCGCGTACGACTCCGCGTTTCGCAGGCGCACGATCGCGGCGAACCTCCGTATAGACAACGAGGACCGGATTGTCGTGCTTCCGATCGACGGACATCGACGCGTTCACGGACGGCCATGGCCCCAAGAAGTCGTAGCGGCGGCGCGCTAGTGCCCGTTCGAGTAGCTACCATCGCTGCGGGGCCCGCGGCGCCGTTGCCTACGTCAATGTCGCCCGCTAATCGGGGCCGCGTAAGACCGAGGTCCCGCCGGCCGCTCGCGCTCGAGAACCTGCCTCGAACCGTTCAAAGTGAGGCGACGAAACTCCGTACACATCACTGGTACCCGGACGCCCGCAGCACGAGCTTCCTACATATGGTTAAGAAGTCGCACCCGCACTCTTGGTCCATCGTAAGGCAAAAGGCCGGTAACCGGACGTGTGCCCGAGTGCACCGCCCTCCGCGGCCTAGCTGTAGAGACCACGCGCATCGTTGACAGAGACGGACCCCGAGATCGGTGTTCGACGCCCTACCCCTCGGAGGTCAGCCCTGTGATTAGGCACCCGCAAGCCTGCACGACGCGTCTTTATGCGGCGCGAAATCGTCGCGTTGGTCCAGGGCGGCGAGGCGGTCGCCGCCGTCGCCCGTCGATTTCAGGTCAGTCGGCGGACGGTCTACAAGTGGGTTGCCCGGTTCGAGCTCGGCGGCGAGCCCGGTACGATCGCCGGCCGGTGGCCGCCCGCTTTCCACGGTGCGTGGGGAAGGCCAACCTGGGTGGCCGGCGATCACAGCGGTGGGAGAACTGAGTGGATCTCCCGGCTCAAGCCCGCGGATGAGATGAGGTTCGCCCGCTCGCTCCGGGCCACCGTGATGGCCGTCGCGAGAGCGCTGGAGTTCCGCTTCGCAGTGCTCATTCGAGGTCGGTCTTGGACTCGAAGACGCCGCACGGCGCTAGGCTTTTTGAATTTCTGGCAGCGCCTCACTGCGTGGGCTTGAGCCGCTCCCACTCCTCGTCGGCCGGAATGCCGAAAGCGGTGATGATACGGTCCATCCCGATAATTCCGCTTTCCACAGCGCGCGCCACGTCAGCTGGTGTAACGCGGTGCCGTTCATATTCAACAATCATACCGGGGTCCACGATGCTAACGTCCGCCCAAGCCTTTGGCCGTAGGCGGCTGTAGGCGCAGACGATCTGCCAACGCGCACGGTGATAACCAACCGCGTTGGGGGGAGCTAGGAACGGCAGAGCGTCCAGGAGATCATCGGGCGTATCGACATGCGTCGGTTGACTCTCGCGTCCGCACACCGCGTGCCGGAGGCTGAACCTCTCCGCGCTACGCTCTAGCGAGATCTCGACTGGAAGCCACGCACCGTCCGAAGGTCGCTGCGCGAAGTACGTAGCGTGTGCGAAGAACCGGGCGTGGAGATCCAGGGCCTGTGCGAGAAGCCAGCGGTCCCGAGGATCGTCCGCTTTGCAACTCAGAGGTCTGGACAGCGTGACAGTCGATCGCCGACCTTCGCGATCTAACTCAACGACCTCGCGGTTAGAATCGGCCGGTCGGAAGCCAAAGAGCGCGATGCGTGCAAGATAGAGTTGCGCCTCGGGATGGCGCTTGTGCTTTGCCATCAGTGGATCGGATCATTGATCGCACCCTAAATCCTCGTCAAGCTCCGTTGTCCACAGATTTTTCGCTGCGCTGCGGCGACGCGGTCCTCAGCCGCGCAAATCTTAGGCTATTCAGTGCGCACCGTGTGCCGAGCCTATCCCACCCGCGCAGCCGTCGGTCTCCTTGCTGTGTGCCAACAGCATGACGGCGCTTCGTGCGGCGCGTCCGGTCGCGGGTGCTTTTGAACGCTATAGTCGCGGCTCGTGGTGGGCGCCTGAGGAGGACTATTGTCGAAGCATGGAACTAGAATTGTTGAGCTCTCTTCTGACCATCAAACCAACGATGTGCTATATATGCGCGTCCGACGTCATCTTAGCAATTAGAGCTAACGTCCTAAGTCCACCATAAACCCTTGGCCGTATGGCTAAGAGGTGTGCGGCTCGTGCTATGGTTGGCCGCTTTGCGGCCGCTGCCGGATCTCGGCAGCCGGGCCGGTTCTCGGGCAGCCGTGGATGTCACGCCCGTCACCGTTCCGCCCCGGGCCACGACATGAAGCCCGAATCGCACCCGCATGCCATCCCTTCAGAAGCCACGTATCGCGTCGCCGAGAAGACAAAGGGCGCCCCGCCTTGTGCCGGAACCGTGAAACGTCGCGGCGAGTGTAGCGATCGGCCATGGGGTCGTTAACTACGCGGCCAAAACGCGACTTCGTGTGCTCACCGCCCTCGGGCATGCGGTCTGTGCCACACAGCCCTTACGGTCTCTAGCGAAAGACGCGACGATGGGACCCGCAAGTGTCGCTGCGGTTCCCTCAAACTATCCGACCGCGCACTGTGGCACTGCCGCATGGAGTCGTACGGCAACTGCTTACGCAGACATGCGCCGCAGAGTGCCTGGAAGGTGCGCGCACCGAGCCGCTCAGAACTGTCGCCGGCTGTTCATGCGCGGACGGCAGAGGCACGGCTCGATGGCGCCATTTCAACAGCCCCGATTGATGATGCTGAAGCTGAATACGATGCGCCCGGCGCGAGCCCGCTGCCCGCTCACGGTGATGCGATTAGCGTCGCTCTGTCGGTATTCGTCTCGTCGGCCTGCTACGAACTGCGGGACCTGCGGTTCGCCATCCGCGATCTGCTGAACGAGTACGGCATCGTGGCGATCATGAGCGAGAATCCGGGGTTCGCACATGAGTCCGGGGTCAAACCGTACGTCACGTGCGTCTCGAGCATCGCCAACTGCCCGCTCGTGATCGGCGTGCTGGAAAACGAGTACGGCAGCAGGTTCGACGATTGGGGCGCGTACCCCCAATACAACGGCTTGAGCCCGACGCACGCCGAGTTCCGGCACGCACTCGCGACGGGCAAGAAGCTCAACGTCTACGTACACCGGGACACGATGACCGCCTATCAGACGTGGTGCGCCGACCGCAATGGTTTTGCGGCGCTCACGCGGACGCACGGCCCTAAGATCGAGACGCTCCAGCTGCTTCACGAACTGAAGACCCGAGATGTTCCGCCGTGGATCGTCGCGTTCGGGAATGCCTCGGACGTCGTTACGTCGCTGCGAAGCAACCTGGTGAACGAGATCTTCGAGTCGCTGAAAGATCAAAGAGCGACGCAACACCGACGTCATCGGTTACCTCACGCAACAACTTCTCGAGCTCGCGCCGGACGCACGCGAGGCGATACAGCGGAAGATCAGTCCACAGCTTCTCGAGGACATCGAGCAGTTGAAGGCGGAGCGAGAGCGGTTGCAGTCCGAGGTTAACCACCTGCGAAGCGGTGGCGACGAAGCGGTTCGGCTGCTGAACGAACGCATCGCGGACCTCGGCGCACATTTGTCGGATGCTAAGCAGCTTCTGCGACGGCAGGAAGCGGCGCTCGTCCTCGCGGCACTAAAGGATGCGACCTGGCTCAAAATTGTGCGCACCCGGCTGATGCCCAAACAGCCGAGCCGCGTACCGTTTCACAACGCGAAGGAAATTGCGCTTCGCGGGTATCACACCGCGGGCACGCCGCAGGCGCCGACGCTTACCTCGGTGACGTGGAGCGCCCTACCGAACAGCGAAAACGGCGTTCATCGAGGCTACCGCGGCGGGTTAGTCTTCAATGGATCCGATTTTGCCCCAGGCGCACAAATCGGCACGCGCTCGACCTACGAGGGGCAGACTTCGGAGTACTGGAGGAATCCGAACATTTACTTCGGCGACTACATGGAGGTGTCGACGAACGAGGACCCGGACGAGACGCCGTTAGGGTATCGTCATACGCAGTTCGCCGTGCGCAATCCGGGCGGGCACGCAAGCGCGTGGGTGCCGTTCACATACACTTACGACGAGCCGAAACTCACGACCATCATGAACAACGCCGTCCAGCGCGGCGCCGCAGAGTTGTCGACGCGTCCCACCCAAGCCATTGAACCCCTACGCAAGGCGATGGTCTTCGCACGGCACCTGCTCGGAGACGACGCGAGTCGCTACCGCGAGCTCAAAGAACAGTGGCAAGAAGCGCTACGGCTCAGCGCCCTCTCGAAGCTGCGGTTTCACGAGGGCGATCGCGTCCGCGTCAGATCGGGTGAACATGCAGGGTCGGTGGGGACGGTCTCCAACGTGCTCCTCGCGCACGCGAACGCTACCGCATTATGCTGACGGACGGCCAGACGCTTCCGGCGAGCGACGATGAAGTCGAAGCGGCTTACGACGTCTGAACCGTCGTCAATCCGCTCTCTACGCGAGAACGACCTCAACGAGCGTATCGCCCCGGGACGTCCCGCTCGGCAGGCGAGCGCGCGCCGCGTTCCGTGCACGAAAACCAGGCTGGTGAGACCGCGCGCGCAACACCTTGATGCGAAGTCAGCGTCCGGCCGGCAGCACTGCGTGCCAGCTGGGCTACGTTTCAGCGGGTGCGGGCGAAGTGGTCAAAAGTGTACGTTAAAACGCCGGGTCCCAGCGCACGCGGGGTGTTCTCAAAGATCCGGCACGGTACGTCTGACCCCGCCAGGCGTACGCAGTCGCAGGATGACGTAGCAACGCACGAAACTTCCTGCGCGACTACTTCGAGTACGCGTTGGCGGCGATGCTGCGCTCACTTCGGCGATGTCACGGTATACTAGGACGATTCACGCGAGCGTGGTGCAACAGTCGCGATCCGCGACGATGCCTTCCGGGGCGGAAACCCGTGACGATGCGTATGGCGAGGCGAGAACGTAAGCCCGCTAAAGGCCGCGCGACGAGGTGCAGCCGAACAATTGGTGTTTCGGTCGCGATTACGCGCGTTCGAGGGCGGTGTCGCGCCTCGAGTACGTTACGGGTCGGTGATTTCCGACGCGTCGACTTCGTCGACCGTATCGCTCAATTCAACCGTCCCGAGCTTCGCGATGAACTTTCGAACGCGAACCTTGGGTGGTTGTACGCTGACGTTGAAGCCCTCGTACTTGGCGTAGCCACCAATCTTCAACTTGACAGTCTGAATGGTACGCGCTGGATCCAGCATGCTACTGACGTGGTACCCATGAACGGCCTAAACGACACCGACATGGGCAATCGTGCCCTCGCAGGAGCGAGGTATACAGCCGCGTTGTCCGGCTTTGAAGCCGTCAACGTCACTCCGTAGTGGGCGCGGTTCACGGGGGCCCCTGGTTCGCGGGCCGGGCAATGTCTCGGGGCGTCGTGACGATGATCGTGAACATAGAGCAGCCGGTTGGTCCACCTCGCGCGCCCTCCCTCGCGTCTGTCAGCAGACCAAGGTGGTCCCGAGCGTCGAACGCGCGATACGTGATCGGCGTGCGAACCTCCCAGGTGTGCGCTGTTGGGCGTCTGGATTGGTCAGCTCGGTGACAGTCGCCTCCAGCCGCCCGCCTTTACCACGGGAATCGTTGTGCGTGTGGCGATCTGCTCAGCGGTGGCGCGATCGCCATTTTCAGCCATCGTGCCGGAGCCGTTGCCATCCCTTGCAGCCGTTCGAGTCTTAGCGAAACCCACAGCGCGACGAGCATTTCAACGAACGCCATATCGCCATACGCGCAGCGCAAAGGCATTGAACCTGCATGCCAATCATGTTGCGCGGTGGTAAAAGTGTATCGCGCTGCGTACGAAGGACGCAAGGTATCGCGATTCCTCGGCGTCGAGTTCCTCTCCCCACTCATGCGGACCGTATAGAACGATAATGTCCGGCGGTATTCCTGTCCCAGGGAAGCCCATGCCATGCGCGAAGACCGAGTTCGGCAGGCCCGCGGTTTCCGGGCCAACTAGCAAGACGCCGTTCGGCGATGCTGCGATGGTCTCAAGGGCAACAGTGTCGGCGGGAATCGTAAACGCCAGACCTGCGGTCGACGCCTCAGTCCGGTACTCGCCGGTCGCGGCCCTTCGGCACACTGCGGCGCCCGTCAAATGTAACGCGTTTGTTGGCGCCACTATCATGGTCGTCACGATTTGGTCCCGGGATGTGAACGAAGCGAGACCCGCCGCATTTGTATCGAGCGTTCGAAAAGCTCGGTGCCGTTCGCCGTCGATTAGTCGGCTCGTGGCGCGGTCCGTTACCTGCTCTATCGTGATTCCAAGGAGTGCCGAAATGCCGGTCAGTACAAGCACGCTAACGGATTGCCCATGGGTTCCAGGATTCGGTTCCTTCGCCTGAACCGCGTGCTGACCAAGCTCCGCCAATGTCGCGGAAAGCGATTGCGATAGGAGGTGCAGCGTTATACGCTTGACTTTACCATGCCGGCGAATCGCGTCCCACAGCACGGTTCCGTTTACAACGAAGAAGAACATCGCCAGGCTAAGACTTTCCAATAGGTCATTCATCGTGTCGCTAACCGGCTTGAAAAAGGATGAATATAGCAAGAGCGATGCGGTGAAGCTTCCCCCTACGCCAAGGACGAATACGACAACGGCGACGGCATCGCGCCGGCTGCCATAACGAGCCGCAGCGGCAAGCGCAGCGGCGCCCACAACGACCAGGGCGCCCTGCATGACGAAGCCGGCGCGGTTCATGCTTTCCAGGTGCTGTCCTAACGCAATGGTACCGAAATCTGGCCAAAGCTCAAGCGCGACAAAGAGCGCCGTGACGATCGGAAGGGCGCGCTCCCACAGTGCGCGCAATTGCGGCACTCGTGGCGCGGCGAACGTGATCGCGAAGTCTGTCGCAGCGATAAACGCGACCGCAGCCAAGGCGTCGACAATCGATACGCAGACGACCCAGATCTCCCACGAAGGAAACCGCGTCAACCGCGCATTCAGCGCTATCGGATTCGCACCAACGGCGAACAGGAATAGGTCGACGTGGAGCCGCGTAGGGCGCCGGAACGTTACGAACCCGATCGCGGCGATGAGCGCAACGCTCCCTATGCCACGCAAAATAAGGTCGGACGGCTGATACGGGTATGGTTCACCGGTTAGCCGGATAGTAACTGGGCGATTCGACAAGGGGACATCCACCGGCGCGCTCAGGATGACCGGTGGACGCGCCGGAGTAATGGTGTAGCGTAACGCGGGTTTCATGCGCTCCCACGCTACGACGTCGCCCGGGAGGAAGCGCGTACCCGCGTTTCCCCAAGCCTGCCGGAAGCGTCCGTTGTAGTCGGTGGATATTGGGATCTCAAGCGGGTGAGCGCCTCCGCGCGCCCATGGAAACGCTGAAAGTATGTGCGGAGCCGCGGTTGCGAAAACCCACGCGCTCAACACGAGGATGAGCATGCGCACTAGGCGGGGCTGAATAGGGATCATGTCGACCATCACGGCAACACTCCGAACGCAATACGACATCTTACCGCGGGGCTGTCGCTCACGCTCGGTGGCACTCTACGGTCGTTCCTTGTGGCTCGGCCCGCGAAGCCCGCCCAAACCCGTGAATCGAGACGGCTCGGACGCTCCGTGCAGGCCAGATCGTCCTTCGGGCGCCGGCGTACGACAAACGTAAAATCGCCTTCGACTGAAAGCGACGCTATGTCGCCCAGTGGGCGACGATTTCACTCGACGGTAAGCCGAGCTCGGCGCACAGCCACATCGCGGCTTGGGAGCGAGTCATCGCGCTTGCCGGCCAAGGGAGCTGCTTGCCGACGTGATTGTTGACCGCGTCGCGTTCGGCCTGGGTGATCGTGTCGTTCGGCCGGAAGTGCATCGTGGCGGGGTCGCTCATCAAGCCCCGGACGCCCAGGAGATTCGCCGCCGCGAAGGTGCGGGGATCGTTCGCATAGTTGAGGTCGTCCCACCAGAAGATCGGCACACCCCGCTCGAGGAGACGCAGCTGCAGGGCGGCGACGCGCGCGCCGTTGGCGTGCATCTGCGCGGGCGTGACAGACTGGCCGACGCAGTACGCGGCGAGCGTCCCCGCCGCTTCGCCGACGGCCCATTCGCCCGGGTGGACCCGGTACGCGCCGCCGGTTATATGCGTCGCGCCGAGGTTCTTACAGCCCGCGATGAGGTTGTTCACATCGGTCGGGATCAACGAGCCGAGCGGAATTTGGAATGGCTTCACCGTGATCCCGCCGATCCACGGCGTTCCCGGCGGACCGTAGCACTGGTGCACGTCGATGCCGTAGTAGCAGATCCCGCACGAGTCGGAGAAGTTCATGGGGGCGCGCGCCGCATCGCTGTTGCCCTGCGGGGAGATGTGCTGCTCGAGAATGCGCTGGATCGGCTTCGCAAGACGACGCGACTCGCGGATATAGGCCTGCGGCGCCGTGCCGTCGGCGCGGCCGAAGATGTCCTCGCGCGGCATCAGGTTCGGGTAGCCGTTCCCGCTGCCGTCGTCGCGCGGGGCCTCGGTCTGCAGCCAATAGAGATAGGCGATCGAAACCGCCCGCGCGTCCTCGACGATCTGCGCGTCCTGCGCCGGGTCGCCGGTCGGGATGACCGCGGCCTGATAGTCATTGCAGCCGACGTTGATCGTCGTGCGGTCGTTGGCGTAGTCGGGGTCGGCGAAGTTGCGATGGTCGACGTACTGCCGGTAATCGAAAATGGTCTCCCAGCCCGGGTTCGCGGAACGCGCCGAGCTGAAGACTCCACCAATCATCCCGTTGCGCCCGTCGTACACCCCGAAGCCTTGGGCATTGATCAACGCCTCGGAGTAGTTTGCCGGCCGCGGGATCGTGTGGTTCTCGCCGTCCGGCCGGTGCTCGACCGCGATCGAAACCGTGATCGGCTGGATATGCTGCGGATTCGCCCGCGCCTCGGCGTGAGGCTCCTCGGTATCCCTCTTCGCCTCGGCGCCGGTGAACCACGCTACGCCGCACAGCGGGAGCAGGTCGCCCAAGTCCGTTGCATCGACGAAGACCGGCGCGCTCACGGTGTCGCCGTTGGCGAGCTCGAGGGAACGGATCGTGCCATCGGCCACTTCGGCACCCTTCACGCCGTTGTTGAGGATCAGGTCGATGTTCGAGCGGTCCTTGATGAGCTGCAGCAAGACCGTCTGGACGATGTTCGAGTCAGCGGAGAACGGATGACCCGGCTCCGAGAAGCCCGGATTGAACGTCTGGCCGTTCACTCCCGCCGCGAGCTTCGTGTTCGCGCGGTACCACCCGCGCACGTCGGCCTTCGCGGTCTGGTACGAGCTCGAGCTGCCGTACGGCTCCATCACTGGGGCAGTCTCGTCCCACCGAGTTAAGCCTTGAGAGGTGGCCTGGCCGCCGACGCCGCCCTGCGCGTCGATCAGTGCGATCCGCTTGTCGAACGACGCCGCGGCGAGCGCCGCGCTCACCCCGCCAAAGCTGGCGCCGACGATCACGACGTCGAATGACTGGTCAGCCATTGCAAGAACCTCCGGCCGGGAAATGCGCCGCGCGCGACGCGTGTGATTCCTGGGTCGCGCTTCCCCGCTGATGCTGCTCCCCGCGCCGAAGACCCGTCGGTGCTCGCTCGCTACGAGTAAGATCAGAGGAGAATGTCATGTGCACGATCGGCCGCGAATCTTCGCTCATAGTCCTGCAGCAAGCCGAACCTTGCTGCGAGTCGGCTCGACCTTCGTGCGCGCGTCGTCGTCAATGTGCTCACTCGCCGCCGCCCTAACGCTGAGTCGCTCCCGCGTGGATATCTCGACTATGCGGCACGACCTAGCCGCGTAACCGCCGCCGATAGGGACACACCGCGAGGCTATGAATACGTGGTGCTCGCCAGCGGGCCCCGTTACCGCAGCTCTCCGTTAAGACGAAATCGGACTCACTGCGTAACGTCCGGCGCGCGACGCGCATTCGCCATGGCGTCGTCGGCGGGTCCCGGAATGCAGGGCACGAACCGCGAATCGCGAGACGAGCGCAATGGGCTCATATCGGCGCCCGTTACGCCTGTTGCATCGCCACGGCTCTAAGCGGAGACCGTTGACCGCGCACTCCATCGCAGTCGGGGCCTTCGCACGTTGACAAAGCCGAAGATACGTGGCGCGAGGTCTTACGGGGCAACGGTGTTACGGCGAACGGCGCGCTCAACGGTGACCCAGCCTGAACCGTACTGCATGTACTGATTGCAGTTTCGCGGCGATTTGCGCGTCGCGTCGCCAATCCGGGCCGAGGCTTTCGCGGCCGCTTCCAACGGCGCGCACTGCTACTCTCCACGAAGCCGCCGCTATCGCCGCTCGCCCAGCACGTCGGCAAACCCGTCGTACCATCCCATTCTGTCGAACGCTGTCTGGAGCGCCATGAGATCTTCGAAGGTGAATATCACGCCGACATACCTCTCGCCGCCCATCGCCAGGCTAACGTCCCACGTCATTTCATACAACGTACCGGTATCGTCCACGCACCATGCATGGGGTACGAGCCGGTCGGCGTTCGACGGATGCACGAAGCCCTGCACGTAGCTCAGGTTCGGATCCCGAACGCTCGCACGAAACGCGTTGCGCCAGCATTCTCCGACTTCTCCACGCAGCAGACGCGGATGTGCTATTGGTCGCGTATACAACCGCGCGTGACGGCGGAACCACGCGACGTCAGCTGCGGTGGGCGCGATAACGTCCGGAAGCACAAACATGCCGCGCAGATCGCGCTCGAGAACAGTGCGCAGCGCCGCACGGTTCTCACTTATCGACATGTGACCCTGGCGCCTATGCGGCGCCCGATGTGCCGACGGCGGAATCCTCGTCTTCGATCTCGTCAAACATTTGCATCGTGGCCTTCGCCGAGTTCGCGTAGACAGCGATATAGGACATTCCCACAGTCGCGCGCGCGAGGTCCGGCTCATCATAAGGGTAGTGGTCCACGACCATGCGCTCCGTCATCCCGTCGAGTGCGTCTTGAAGTATGCCCAGTGCTTCGTCGTCGCTCGTGGCAAAGATTGCGCCGGCAACCCCGATGTGTCCGGTCGTTCCATCGATAGAAAAGTGGTATCGTTTCATCCGTTGCTTCCTCCGGTGCGCTCGCTGATGCGGTTTGCGCACAGGCGAGGCAAACCGCGTCCGCGCCTCGGCCGCCGCCTCCTCCACGGGGTGTCCTCCCATGACCGTCATGCGAACGGCGTCGCTCAACGACCCATAGCGTTTCGTCCGTACGCGAACCATACAGAATCGCCCTCATCTGCACCACCGCATTTATCCTCGTGCGTGCGCGATTGACTGTGAGGCCACCTCGGAATGTGTGTGTGACCTGCGTATGCAGGCGCTGCGGCTGCATGATGGCGTGCGCAGCCGCGGGCCGTTGTCCCCAGCATGGAAAGCGCAAAGCCAAGAGCGAGCAGGAGTGCCGCGCCGGTTCCATCAAAGGCCCGGGCGACCGCCCACGGGGTGCAAAGGAGGTCCCGATGCTCCACCGCGTCCTCACCGCTGTATTGGCCGCGGCGCTGTTCCTTGCGCCAGCTTCCGCCTCAGCTACCAAGCACAAGACGACGGCCAGTGCGCGTGCTACGAACGGCTCGCTGCAACTGTTCTCGACCGAGAGCGCCGCCCAGAAACACTGCCCGCGCGACCAAGTCGTCTGGCTCAACACGAATTCCGGGATCTATCACGAGAAGGGCATGCGCTGGTACGGCAACACGAGAGCCGGCGCGTACGTGTGCCGCAAGGAAGCCGATGCGGCCGGCGACCGCGATACGAGGAACGGACAGTAGATGCTGTGCGCGCAGTGCTCTTCCGACAATGTCCGCAAACTTTCACTCGTCTACGAGCACGGACTCACGCACGTTTCGCGGACGGGCGCGCACATCACCGAAGCGGGCGCGAAGGCGAGCCCTCCGCGGAAGCGCGGGCTGGGCGGACCTCTTCTCTTGGCGATCGCGACGGGGTTCTTCGGCTTCGCGTGGGGCGGTCTGTGGATCGTCACGGTCATCGCGCTCGTGCTGCTCATTGCGAACACCGGATGGAATGCGCAGAGGTGGCCTGCGCTGTATCGCGCGTGGGACAGCGCGTACATGTGCGAGCGGTGCGGCTTCATCGGCGCGCCGGCCCCGGCCGCACCGCGCGTTCCGACCGTCGAACCGGCCGCACCGCTCGCGCCCACCCGGCAGACGGCACTCGGGCCCGAGCCGCTCGCGCTCGAGGCGGAAGCCGGTGCGCAGAAGCTGTGCCCGCATTGCCGCTCGTACATCCCAGCCGGCGCTAGCGTCTGCCGCTACTGCCGTCGCGACCTCGATCCGCCGGCGGCCCTCAGTTCGTGACTTCATCGTCGGAGGCGGCGCTCGGCTGGGCGAAGCAACGGTTCAGTGCCGCTCGGGCGCGTTGCTGCTTAGCGGCGGCCGTCCTTGTCGCACCCTCGCTCGTTGGCTGCAGCACTGCGCCGCAGAGCACCACGGCGACTTCAAGTCACCCCGCGGGGTCCGCCGGGAGGCCCGCGCGCATTCGGCACTACCAGGCGTCGCGAGCGCAGCTTGCCGACATGCGCAGCCGCTGGCAGACCGCCATAGGCCTCGTCGCGGTCTCCGCCGACAACGCGCACGGCGTTCTGAAAACGCTACTCGAACACGAGGATGAGAGCCGGGACTACCCGGTCCTGGTCGATCCCCCGGACGCCGATGCGGCAGAACGTGCACTTCCACGCCGTTGGGACGCCGCCCGCGGATCGATACGTCAGGCCGTGGACGCCGTGGACCAGTTACGAACAGACTTCAAGAGTTGGATGGACGGCGCGGATCTCGACGACTCGTTGAGGGCGACGCTTGCCGACGATGATGCACGGATGGTGCGGTCGCTGTGCAACGCCGTAGCCCAGGCGCGCCGGTACTACACCGCTGCGGGCGGCTATGCCAACGACCTGACGTTTCTGCTGATTTCCGACAGCGGCGACCGCTCGTGCCAGAACGTTGCGATGCAGCATCCGTACTCCACAACGGTAGTGCGGCGGGCCCTCGTGACGATCGCGGAATCCACGAACGAGCAGCCCGACGGGAACAATGAAGATGCGTTTCTCAGCGATCACACGGGCTTTATCGTTCCAGCCGGGACGAGCGTGCAGGTGATCGGACACCGTTACATCGATTCGACGGAGTCGACGATGTGTCAGATCCACGGTGGCGGCGGGACGGGGTGGGTGCCGTGCTCCTGGCTGGCGCGTGCACCTCGAGTGGCGGACGGCTGACGACGGTGAGGTGCGTGTGAGTAGACCTCTGTGGATTGTTCTCGCCGTGCTGATTGTGGTCGGCCTCGGAGCCGGGAGCACTGCGTACGTCCTCCACAAGAGAGCCAGCGATGCCGCAGCCGCTCAGGAGGCCAAGCGCGCCGCTGCGCGCGCACAGGCGTACGAGAAGTATCAGCGGCTCAGTGCGATTCAATCACGCGCCGATGCGGCGCTCAAAGAGCTCGGACAACTTGAGAGCGACTACGACGCGAAGTACAACGACGCTGCGACCGCGAGTCAGAGGCGTCATGACCTCGCCCAATCGGCGCCATACGACGTCTCCGGCGGACTTGCTTATATCACGCAGGAAAAGGCCGGCGTCGAACCGCTCGAAGACATGACCTCCGCGAAAGCGAAGGCGGCACGCGGTGCGGCCGCAGCGTTCGCCGACGCGTATGGCGATTCCGCGACCTCAGGCTTACTCTCCGATATTACAGCCGCGGCGGAATTCGAGAGCGAGGGGATCAGCGACTGGTCGCGGGCGGCAAGCGCGTTGTACGACGCGTTCAGTGCCCGAGCGAATGGGCGCTTCTCGATCGTCAGCGACGATGTAGCGGGCCTGTATAAATCGTCAGACGACGCAGCCGCACGCTCTCGCGAACTCTGGGATAGCGCGCACGATCGGTTGTTACAACTTCGGACCCGGCTCGAACGCGATGTCAGCAGCACCTATGCAGCGAGCGGAGCGCACGATACCTACGTGCCCACAGCGACGACGGCGCCGCTGTTCGGGACATAGAGCACCCGCACCCAAACGGGCGCTTGGGGTCCTTTGAGCGGTCTGGCGGTACAGGTGCTCCTATACGGCCGTCGCCGCTGGACGGCCGGTGCCATTCGAAGCGGTCAACGTTCCCCCTCCCTTCTCCCGTCAGGGCATTCCAAGGATACGGGGCGACAGGCCCTAGCAGCGGTCTACCTCGTGGTAGTGCGGCGCGAACGCGCCTGCGGTCATGGCGCCGGCTCGGACGATAGTCCGATAGCGCCCGATCCTACGAAGCAGCTGCGAGCGCACACGCGGGCCCAAATCAAGCAACGGTCGCGGTTCGAGGAAGAAGTCCGTATGGCGACACCATGGTCTACGTCTAGGAAGTTGATTGGCATCACGGTCAGCACGGGCGCGCCGCCCACGTCGGGCCCGTCTACCGGATTCGTCCCGCCGACTGTGCCGAGTGTGCTGCGTGCCTCGCCGATCCCGTTCTTCGCAGCCACCGCGAAGATGCAAGCACTCCGCACGGCGACTGCTTCCATCGCCGCGGCGCTCGCGCGTGCCGCGACCGCGTTGACGGAAGCGATCGTCGATGATGCCACCGCCGCCTTTCTGCTCGACGCTGATGCCGAGACCATCGAGCCGACCGCGCGCACCGCTCTGGCGGGTGCCGTCGGCGCCGGCGTCTGCCACCTCGTCATGGTGTCGATGGGGTACGTGTGGAACGACCACGCGCATAGGATCATCTCCGCGAGCCCGCTTGCCGATTTTGCGTATGACGGCGGACCCGCGAGTGGTCACGGACTCGTCCTCGCCGAAGCGAAGGGCTCATTTTCGCAGAAAGTCACGCAGATATGGGTCCAAAGGAAGTCCGAGGGTGCGTACGATCGCCAGGTGCACCCGCACGTCTTGCACCCGTGGAGATCGCCGGCCGTGGTTCACGGCTACGCGGTGAAGCTCGGAGCGCAGCTTGCTAGCGTCCGCAAGCCGCCCGGACCGCATTCGTTCATTCACGTCACCGAAACCCCGAGGGCGAGCGCCCCGCCCAAGCGCGGACTTAGCGTCGGCATTAGCAGCGAAACCGCCATGGCGGTAACATCGGTCGCGCTCGGCAACTACAGAGCAGCGTTCATGCTGGCCGGTGCGCCGGTTGTCGTTCGGTGCATCGACTCCCTAGGCGGCGACGAGAAGGTCGAGGGCGAGCAACTCTTCGAGCTGCTCTCGACCCCGTCAGGCGACTTCATCGCGGGTGCTTCGGGAGGCGATGGCGGTCCGTTCGGCGTGGCGGGTCGAAGGTTCGCAATCCGGAAAGACATCGCGGAGGCGTTTCTCACCAAGCTTTCAGACTTGTTTCGGGGGTGGGTCCCACGCCCTCTTTGGCTTCCCGTCGTACCGTATTCAGGCGATGGCTTCCACGACGACTTCATCTTTCCGGACGGGCTCGCGCTTGTGACTTGCCAGCCCCGGTCCGGCACGGCGCGGTGGTCGCCTGCGGGCGGCTACAGCGAATAGCGCGCGTTTCGATGCAGCCCCGTCACGCACGTGGCGGAACGTACGCGTAGCGTCCACGTGACCAGCGCTCGAGCCGATCGTCATCGCGCACGATTTGCCGCAGCTTCGCTCGATAGCTCGGATTCGCTTGCGCGCCTGCTCGACCGTCGCGAGGAACGCTGCGCGCCCCAGCGATTCGAGCACCGGCGGGCGTGCGTTCTCGGGATGATGTTCCTCGGCACGAGCGTCGGCAGGCCGAATCGATTGGAAGAGGTCCACGACGAGGCGACGCTGGCGCGCGCTGATGAGCACGGGTCGTAGGATACCCTCCCGCCGGGTCGCGCAACAGACGCCGATCGGCTGAACTTCGCCCGCGCCATCCATCCGCGAGACGGTCCGCCATTCGGCCGAATTCTTCAGCAGGTTCGAAAGTGATTAGGCAGCGCCGGGATGGCGGCTCGTTCGACCGCCTATCAGCTGTAACAAGTACCCAAGGGACGTCGAGCGGGCGGATCTCGTCTCACCAATGCGTGATGACGATGCGTCACCGTTTAGGGGCGAACTTCCGCAACAACGTTGCACACGATCTCATCGGCATAGAAGCTCTGGGCGCCGACTTCGCGTGTATGTCTGGTGGAGGACTTTGGCGCTAACTGCATGGCTCGACTACGATCCGGGTTCCACGGCCGACGGAGGGAGTTCTTCAGCCGACGACGGCAAGGAGGCGTGACAAAACGAGACATCAGCGATTGTGCGCGCGCATTAGCATCCTGTCCGGTCGTCGCCCGACCGCATCCCCAAGACAGAGATGATGCGGTGCATGCCGCCGATGCCGCTGTTGGCACAGATCTAAGGGCTCGACCTGTCATCCCTGCGGGAGCAGGTAGTCTAGGGCGAAAAGAAATGTGCCAGGGATTTCGGGTCTATCGCAGCCTCGAAGCCGGTACATTTGCTGCGGCGCACGAAACGGGTGTCACCAATGGTTCAGCTAGCCGAGAATCCGCCCGAGTATGAGGAGCGCTTAATCCTGTTCTTGGATTTTCTCGGATTTCGCGACATCGTCAGGCAGACCGCGAAAAATGCGGACAGCCGCGCAGCATTGTTAGGAGCCATTAGCTTTCTTTCGTCCGAATTGAAGCGAAACGATGAATCTGACATTGGCAAGATGGTAACGCAGTTCTCGGACTCGGTGGTGGTTTCTTATCCGGTTACCGAAGTGTCAAGTGTCTTCACACTTGTGAATGACGTTGCGTTAGCGATCATGGAACTTGCATTTGCTGGCTATCTATTGCGTGGCGGAATTACGGTTGGTAAGTTGATTCACACTGAGGAGTATCTCGTTGGACCGGCGATGATCAAAGCTTACGAGATGGAATCGAAAAGGGCCATATACCCTCGCGACTTATTGACCCGGTCGTTTTGAAGTTTGCTCGAATGTACCACGCGTGGCAGAATTCGCCAGCGGAGGAGGTAGGCTACATTCGGAGCCTGCTGACCAAGGACGATGATGGGGAGTATTTCTTCGACTATGTTTCTTGGAGTTCGGTTGTGGCAGAGGCCGGGGGCGAGGCGAAACTATACGATGCCTACCTCGAGACCCTTGGAACTCTTGTCGGACGCGGGTTGCGCAAGAAAGATGCCCGGGTCAAAGAAAAGTACCTCTGGCTTCACAAACGATACATTGCGACAATCGATGAAATCTTGAGCCAGTCTGCCGATTCAAAGTGGTATCGACAAAATGTTGCGACCGTCGTGATGGCGCGACGGCTTAAGCGATACACGGCGCTCGCCGCGGACGCGGAGCGGGCGGTGGCGGCTGCTAGAAAAAGCGCGGAAACGTGCCCCCCGCTACAGATCGGCAGCGCCTGATTCGCATTGGGGGGAGCTTCGGGTAGGAGCGAATCGCCTCTCGATCATTTGGGTGAACAGAGTCGCTGAAATGATTACGACGCCTCAGAGACGTACGGCGATCTTCTCGGAGCGGTGCGCGGCGCGCTCCGGTTTACCGCCTGCTCTGAAGGTATCGCCGCATCAAGCGAGCTCCGGGCGCGGCCGGTCGCGTCAGCGCGCCGGTTGCAGATGCAGTTCGTTCTGCCAGGCCCAGCACGCGAGGTGGGCGTCCGCTCCCGAGAGGATGCGGATCCTCACGTCGATCCCCTCCATGATCCCCGAGCCCGTCGCGTTGTCGATCACCAGAACGCGCTCGCCGCGCTTCAGTAACGTCCCGCCTGCCAGGGCCTCTTGGACGCCTTCGTCGTCGTGCTTCTCGCTCGCGTCGTACGCGGCGCGCAGCTTCTGGCGCGTCTGCGCACAAGGGACGCCGTCCGCGCCCTTCCCGAGGATCGCGGTCGTCCCGACGACGGGGTCCACCGCCGCGGACGCCGCGAGCGGGAGCGCCAAGAGCGCGACCCCCGCGAACATGGCGCAAAGCCGCATGTCGTTCTTCCCGCCCTCGCTAGGACAGTTGCACAGACGCACGGCTTAGTGTATAGCGGCGTTCGACTCCTCCGCCCGGAGCCGGGCCTCTGCCGCCCGTGGAGCCCGAGGCGAAGCGCCTACCGGCTCCCGGGTGGACCTCATTCGCGGCCCTCGACCAGGCGGCGCTCGAGGGACATGGCAAGATATCAGGCCGCGTCTGCAAACCGGACCTCAAGGTGTCGTTGCGAGGCGCGAACCGCGATGCGCGCCCCGTGTATGCGTCGAGACGCGCCGATGGACGCGAATACACCTTCAACCTGCCCTTGCAACTGAACAACGACGGAACGCGCGGATCTCAAGGATGTTACGTCGCGATCTGGCTGCCGCGGCCTCTCGATTGGAACGGCCAAGCGAAGCTCTGGAAGTACGGTGGGGACCTGCTCGAACCGAGCGGCGGCGTGGAGTATCAGCGCGCGGAAACGTTCACCGGAGAGCCGGTATTCGTTCGCCATCCGATCATGCTTTCCGACATCAGCGTATCGTCGAAAGCCGGCTCCGTCGAGTTTCATCTTCGCTGGCAGGTTTTCATGAATCGGGCAAGTCCCCGGACGAGAAGCCGGGCCGTATCGAGCCCCGAATCGACCCGTAACGCACTTACCGCGGCTGCGTCTCACGATTGCGGCTGCTCCGGACCGCGAAGCCCAAGAAAAAGTGCAGGATCGTTTCGACACCGATACAGGTACTCGGACGCTTCAATGCGTTCCCGGGACCGCCATGATCTGTATGCCGACTTTCGCGGCTTCCGTCGCGACGAGCGTCCAGGCAGGTCCGAGCGCCCCGACCGTTTGCACGGTGGCCGCGATCCCGTTGAGAACACGCTGGATCTGATTGCGGTCGGAATGCTGCGCCTGAAGCCGGCGGACCACTTCGGACGCGGCGCTCTCGATCACCGCGGCCGTGTCGCTCGGTTCCTCGACGGCCGCCGCCCGGAAGCGCTCGAGCGCCGCAAGCAGATCGGCGAAACCGGCGCCGACGTTCTGGTTGACGACGCCCCCAGTCATAGTCCCGACGATGCCGACGGTCTCCGCATGGACGATTGTGCTGGGAGGGTGCACGGCAAGGCGGTCCTCCACGATGTCGTGTCCCAGCGCGGTGAGGCGCAGAACCACGATGAGCGGCACACCGTCTTCCGAGTTTCCTCCGTCGCGAGCGTTCAGCGCGCCGCGATCAATCCAGTAACGCAGACCGTCGGCGATGCTGGACAAGGTGTCGCGGTCGTTCGGCATTTTGAGCGACTCGCGGAGGTCTTGCACGTGAACAGGCTCGCCTCGCGAAGCATGCAGGCGTTCCTCGGTAGCTGCGAGCAGCCGCTTCCGAAAGTCATGCCGGGGGTCGTCGGTCGCCGGAATCTTCGCCATGAGATGAGCTTCAAGGTTGCTGACCGCTTCCTGTGCCGCTTGGGCCTGCGCCTCCCCGAGCAATTCCAGAGGCGTTCGCTGTCCGGACGGAGTCGGTTGACCGATGTCTCGATAGGCGCCAGCGGCGACGTCGCGCAAGTCCGAAAACGGATCTTCGCGGAAGTCGGACGCCGTGAAGCAGTCGGTGTAGACTTTCTGGACGTACGTGGAGTTGGCCGGCCGCCAGCCGGAATCAATCAGTCGCACTATCCAGTCCTGAGCGGCCTTGCTGCGCGCGCGCATCTCTTCGCTCGTGAGGCGGACGACCTCCCGCGGGTATTTCTGCATGTAGTCTTCGTGGAAGATCCGCTCGCGGAAGGCCCCGAATCGCGTCGCAAACTCTGCGCGCATGCGCGGCATGCTCTTCAAGAACGCGGTCTTCGCCTGTTCAGGCGTCAGCGGCACAGGACGTTCATGCGGCGTGTTGTGGTGCCGCTATGCCGATCCCGGCTCGTCTCGCCGACGCTCCAGACGCATGTCGCGCCAGTCGCGGAAGATTCGCTCGCACGTCGCGTCGATTTCGGCCAGACGCGCGCCTTCGCACGACGCAGGCGCTGCACGTCGCTTCGCGGCAGATCGACATAGATCACCTCGTCGATCTCCAATCCGTGCGCCGCAGTCGCGCGGCGGGCCACCTCGGCTTCGATGTCCATCCACGTCTTGCGCTTCTCGGGGTGCGCCGTCTTAATCCCAGAGGGGTTGAAGACCACGGCGACGCGCTGTCGCTTGGCGTTCGCCGCTCGCGGCACGAACGTCGCGTAGAAGTCGACCGTAGAGTTCACGGTGAGTTGACCGACCTCGATTGCCGTGCGGACGCTCCGGACGTCCTCGAACGTTCCACCGAGATCGAGATCACGCAGGTGCGCGAGAGCCGACCGGTTCGAATTGCGCCACTTCTCGTAGAAATCGGGACTTTCGAAGCGCGGCTGCTCGACGAGCTTTGCCGTGCGGTCCAGCACCGACTCTTCCCGGCCGGATCCAAAATATTCGGCCAGGATGCGTCTGACGGGGTCGTACATGATGATGCGCGCCTGCTGCTGCTCGGGCGGTTTGGCGTATTCGCGTAGCGTCGACCGCTTCGCGGTTTCCGAAGCGGTGTAGAACTCCGCGATGTTTCGGCCGTTCAGCGGCGGACGATTCGGTGTAGGCATCGTGCGGCTGTTTCCTCGCCGCCCGGGCTTCGTCGGCGGCCTTCGAACACCTGTTCTCCCCGGTTGACCGAACTCCGCCGCGGCGAGGTTGGACCACCCGGCGTGGCTGGTCAACCAGGCATTCCGAACACCCGGTACGGAGCACGACGCGGCTAATTTCGGCCTGGCGTGCGCTGCACCGCCGGCTCGTCGCGGAACCGGCAGAATCGTTCGCGCCGCGTCGAAGCCTTCGCGCAGGTCGAACCCGCGATACGGATGCCGAGCGCCGTCGCCGCGTCACGGCTGGTCCCGCCCCCTCCATCGGATCGACGAACCGCGCGCCGTCCGCGCCGTGATACGTCCCGAGGAAGTCGCGCACGATGACTTCCCGCGGTGTTTCCGCGGTAGCGGGAGTCTCCGTCCGTCCGCGCTCCGGATAGGAGACGACCGAACTGCGGAAGCCGTACTCGCGGGAGCCGCCCCTCCAGCTCATGACGCACGCCGACGGACGCGGCGCGCCCGTCCCTTCGGTTTCGCGATCGCGGGCTCGTCGGTGGCCATCGCGAGGAACGCCTCGCTGGCCCAGGCTTCGCCGGCGAGGTACTTGAGGAGCATGGGGATCGGCCGCCCGATCTAATCGAGAGACCACGTGCTCATCCTGTTGATATTGCGCTTGACGAATCACGAAGCGTGCGGTGCGCACTCGCTGTCCTTCGCCGAGGACACCGTGGTGGAGAATCGCGACCGCGCGCAGGCGTTTTGGCTACGGAGACATGACCTCGTTCGCGCCGGCGCCGGGCGCCTCGGCGCCCCATTGCTCCCAACCCGGTCGGCTGCTGCGCGCGAACAGCTCGACCTTCCGTGCCTGCGGCCACAATCGCTCGATGCACTCGTACGCCTGGGCCGGTTTTTCGCTGTGCCGCGTCACACGCG
>Ga0070739_10001498_pt1 | contig 34766 bp, 29 predicted proteins | sample Coa_R1_7_FD_66445 | JGI IMG/M metagenome (GOLD analysis project Ga0070739, IMG submission 66445) | Surface soil microbial communities from Centralia Pennsylvania, which are recovering from an underground coalmine fire - Coalmine... | ecosystem: Environmental > Terrestrial > Soil > Unclassified ...
CATCACGTCCTCGTTCGCCAGGGGCTCATACAAAACACGGCGCCCATCCGCGGAGACGCCCATGACCGTGCCGCAGCGGTCGCACAGCTTTTCGGCCACGCCGCCGGCGAAGGGCACTTCCAGAACGTTGTAATCGGAATCGGAATAGACGACTTGCGAGCCATCTCCGCTGAGCAATGCGGTTTGCAGCGCGTTCTGGCTGGAGATCACGGTTCGCTCCACGCCGGAGGCGATCTCGCGGGTGTGAATCGTCGTGTGGCTGGGACGCCGGTTGACAAAAGCCAACCGGCGGCCGTCCCAGCCGGTCGACGGACTCCAATTTGAGGTTTTGTCCGTGGTCCAGCGCTGGATCGAGCCGCTCGGCCTGCCGGTGGCCGGGTTCAGGGGAAGCGCCCAGATATCGAAATCCAGCTCTTCGTCGGCGAACGCCAGGCGCGAGGCGTCGCCGGACCATGCCGCGTGCACGTGGCGTCCAGGGCCGAAGGTCAGCCGCTCCCCGGGATCCTTTCCCATGGCGGGGATGTCCCAGAGGTTCGTGGCGTCGGCCCACACCGCGGAGTACAGGACTTCCCCGGGGTTGTGGCCGCGCCAATCGAGGGGCGTAGGATACTCGGCGGTGCGGATGCGCGCGAAGGCGCCGGTTCGTTTCGGCGATCCGCCGTCAAGGGGAAGAATCCACCAGTCGATCTCATCGCGCGAGGGAGCTTTGGGGTCTTTGCGCCCGAACACGAGCAATTCATCGCCGCGGGGGGACCAGACCGGGTTGGCGGCGGTCGCCATTTCGGGATGGATGGCGCGGGGCGCGCCACCGCCCGCGTTGACGATGAACACGCCCGTGGTGCCGGGGTTCGAGACGGCCTCGCCGCCGGTGGAATAGGCGACCCAGCGGCCGTCGGGAGAAAAGCGCGGATTGCGGCCGCGGGCCGCGAGCAGCGTGGGAGTGCCGCCCAGCGCGGGCACGACGTAGATTCCTCCGCCCTCCTTCTCGGAGCGAAACGCGATCAAGGCGCCATCCGGCGAGAATGCCGGATCGCTCTCATCGGCCGGATCGCTGGTGACGCGAATCGGGTCCCGGCCGCCGATCTGCTGCACCCAGATGTCGAGATTGTTCCCGCCGGCGCGGTCTGAGGCGAAGGCCAGAAATTTTCCATCCTGCGAAAGCGCCGGGAATCCGGTCAGTCCCGAGTCGGCGGTGAGCATGTGCAAGGTGTAATCGGGCGTCGGGGGCGGCTGGTCCACACGTCCCGCCAACCAGAACGCCGCCGCCGTCAGCAACACGCCCGCTACGCCCGCCGCGGCCGCTGGCCAACCTAACCGGCGGATCTGTATGGTTGTCCTGGGCACGGAGACCGGCGCTGCCAGCGTCACGTCGATATCGCGAGCCACATCGTCCAGCAAGCGCTTGATGTCCGACATGTGCTGCCACCGGTCGGCCGGATTTTTCTCCAGGCAGCGCGAAAGGATGCGCAGGAGAGGGCGGGGGATCTCCGCCAGCAGCGCGGGATCGGGATCTTTGTGCAACACCGCCGCGATCGTGCCCGCCACGGAATCTTCCTGGAAGGCCCGCCGCCCGGTGAGCATCTCATAGAGCACGCAGCCGAAGGCAAAAATGTCGGACCGGGCATCCACCTGCTTGTCGGTGGCCTGCTCTGGCGACATGTAGGGAGCGGTTCCGACGGCCAGGCCCGTGCGTGTGATGGAGACTTCGAGGGACGAGGGCGCGGTCTGCTTCGCCAGCCCGAAATCCAGCACCTTCACCAGTCCCCGCGGCGTGACCATCACGTTGCGGGGTTTCAGATCGCGATGAATGATGCCGGCTTCGTGTGCGGCCGATAAGGCATCCGCGATTTGCGAGGCGTAACGGACGGCAAGCTGAGGGGAAAGCCCGCGCTCGCCGATCCTTTCCTGAAGCATCTGGCCGGCGACGCGCTCCATCACCAGGTAATCGACCCCGGCATCGTGCCCCACCTCGTAGACGGTGACGATATTGGGATGATTCAAGGCGGAGGCGGCCTGCGCCTCGCGCGCGAACCGCTGCCGGGTCTGCTCGTCGACGATGCTGGAGAGCATCACTTTGATCGCGACCGTGCGGCCGAGCTGGTGGTCGGTGGCCTCGTAGACCGCGCCCATCCCGCCCGCGCCAAGCTGCGCCTGAATCGTATAGTGGCCGAGCTTCGTTCCCTGAGCAAGAACGCCGCTGGCGCGGTGCGGCTGTGTCGGATCGAAACTCATTCCGTTCGCAGCCTAACATACCACCGATTCTTGTCTCCGCCTGGGCGATGATGGAATCGAATGCGCATTCTGGGGATCGAGACCTCCTGCGATGAGACCGCCGCCGCGGTGGTGGAAGACGGCTCGCGTATCCTAACGTCGATCGTCAGCTCCCAGATCGCGACTCACGCCCGGTACGGCGGAGTGGTGCCGGAACTCGCCTCGCGCGAGCACCTGCGGGCGATCGTTCCGGTGGTGCGGCTGGCGCTGGAGGAATCCGGAATGGCCCTGGAGGATCTGGCCGCGATCGCGGTGACGCAAGGCCCGGGCCTGGTGGGCTCGCTGCTGGTGGGAATCACGTATGCGAAGGCGCTGGTGATATCGCAGGGGCTGCCGCTGATCGCGGTGAACCATATTGAAGGGCACATCCATGCGGTGGCGAGCCAGAACGCGGTGGAGTACCCGGCTCTCGCGCTGGTGGTAAGCGGCGGCCACACACATCTGTACGAGGTGAGCGAGGGCTTCGCGTACCGGCTGTTGGGCAAGACACGAGACGACGCGGCCGGCGAAGCGTTCGATAAGATCGCCAAGCTGCTCGGCTTCGGCTATCCCGGCGGCCCGGTGATCGACATGCTCGCGCCGTACGGAGATCCGGAGGCCGTGCGCTTCACGCTCGCGAAGATGAAGGGCAACCCGCTCGACTTCAGCTTCAGCGGGCTGAAAACGGCGGTGCTGCGCTGGTTCGAAGCGCGCGATATGAACGCCGAGGTCTCAGCCCGGCGCGCGCTGCTCGCCGAAACCCCGCGCCCTTCGGTCGAAGAATGGCTGGCGGCGACTCCCCCCGCCACCTTGGACCTGCTGGCTTCGTTCCAGCGAACGGTGATCGAAGAACTCTTGCGCCGGGCCGAGCGGTGCGCCGAAGAGATCGGGGCGCGCAGCCTGATGGTCTCCGGCGGCGTCGCGTGCAATTCCGGTCTGCGGCTTGCCGTGGAGACGGGCCATCTGCCCTACCCGGTTTTCTTCCCGGCCCCGGGCCTTTCTACCGACAATGCGGCGATGATCGCCGCGGCGGCATTCCCCAAGCTCGCGCGCGGCGAATTCGCGGATCTGGCGCTGCGCGCCGACGCGAGTCTGGCGCTGGTGTAACGGCTCGCTTAGGCTAAAGCCTGTTTGTAGAGCGCTTCCAGCTTGCTCCAGGCGCGCTCGGCCTCGGCGCGGCTGTAGATGGGCATCCCGTTGGGCTGCTTCGGCATATCCCTGATGCACCAGCCGTGCTGCGCGGGATAGACTTCGATCTCCGCGGGAACGTTCGCCGCCGCGAAGGCTGCGCGCAGCTTGTCCTTGGCGTCGGGTTGCTGCATGTCGTCGTTCTGCGCGATGCCGAAATACATCCGGGCCTTGATCTTCGGAGCCAGCAGGTGCGGGCTGTCCGGATTGTTCGTCACCAGGCCGCCGCCATGGAACGACGCGCCCGCGCCCACCCGGTTCGGAACGGCCGCGCAGGTTTTCACCACCAGAGGGCCGCCCATACAGTAGCCCTGCGTGCCGATTTTTTTCGACTTGTCCACCTGCTTCTGCGCATCCAGAAACGCAATATAGGCCACGGCGTCTTTTTCGGCGTTGCCGGGCGCGTTTACAGAGCCCATCAGCGGCGTGAGCTTGGCGCGGTCCTTCTGAAAATCGAAGTTGGAGGCGTCTTCGAAAACCGGCGCCTTCGCCACGCGGTAAAACGGGTTGGGAACCAGCACCGAATATCCTTCGGCCGCGATGCGCTTCGCAATTTCCCGCATCGTGGGGCGCAGCCCGAACGCGTCGGGCCAGATGAGAACGCCGGGATGCGACCCGCTGGTGGGGTGGATAAACGCCGCGTCGCAGGTGCCGTCGGGAGTCTTGATTTCGACATTGGTTTCGGTGACCGGCATGCCCGCGGCCGATGCCACGCCGGCCGCCGCCAGCCCCGCCGCCACGGATGCCACGAAGCCGCGGCGCGGCAGATCGCCCGCCAGCTCGTTCGGATCATTGGAATTTTTCGTATCGTCCGCCATAGGGGTTCACCTCCCGTTACAGTTTATACCAGGAGGGGCAATGGGCCCTGTTGGATTCGAACCAACGACCAACGGATTATGAGTCCGCTGCTCTAACCGGCTGAGCTAAGGGCCCGCATCGTTCAAACCACATTTGAAGCAAACTCGGGCTTGCCGGCCACACCTCGCAGCAGCCGTGCTGACTTGCATTGTCGCAAATCGCGATGCGACCCGCTTCGTGCGGAGCGCATCCAATCGCTGGAGAAGGAAGTGGAGTTCACATGCCGCGAATCGAGGGAGTGGATCCGAAGCGCGCGCCGCTGCTGATGCGCCGGGTATTCAAGAAAGTCCGAAGCATGCTCGGCCGGGATCTGACGCCGATGAAGATCCAAGCGCGCGTGCCGCGCCTGTTTTGGTTCAGCGTCCTGGGTATCGAGCTCCTGGACCGGAGATCGAAGGTTGCACCACGGCTGCGCGCGCTCGTGACGCTGCGCACAGCGGAGCGCGTGGGCTGTCCTTTTTGAGCCGACGCCAATTCTGCCGGCGGCAGAATGTACGGATTGACGGACGACGAAATCGATGCGATCCGGCAGGGCCGCTACGACGATTTCGCTCCTTCCGAAGCGGCTCTATTGCGCATGGCGGATGCGATGGCAGATACGCCATCCCACATCAGCGACGAGCTGTATAGCGAGTTGACGAAATATTTTTCGCCGGAACAGTTGATGGAATTGGCAGCCAGCGCCGCGCTGGAAAACTATCGCGCACGTTTTAACCGCGTCTTTGACGTAGGCAGCGATGGGCTGTACCGGAAAGGGCTCCGCTTCAAACATCCGGCATGGACGCAAAGCCGGATCGGCCTGGATTGAGATCTCGTTCCAGTGGTCTATCATGAAGAACTTGGATGCGAAAACCCACGCTCGCCGTCCTCGCCAACCAGTACCACGAGCATCTTCTTCAAATCAAAGCCGCCAACCCTTTGAAGGGGGTGCAGTGGTATCCGTGGGCCTCGCTGGCGGGGATGGACACTCTGGACGGCTTCGTTGGCGGCAGTGTAGATAAGCTCCAGAACCTGATCGCAGGCGAGCCCGTGCTGGACGTCGGCTGTGGCGATGGCGACGTCGCCTTCTTCCTCGAATCGCTGGGCGCGGCCGTGGACGCCATCGATCATGCGCCCACGAATTACAACGCGCTGCTGGGCGTACACCGGCTCAAGGAGTTGCTCGGATCGAAGCTCGCCATCTATCCGGTCGATTTAGACCAGCGCCCGCGCCTGCCCGGCCAGAATTACGGCCTGACCGTCATGCTGGGCGTGCTGTATCACCTGAAGAACCCGTTTCTGGTGCTCGAAACGCTTGCGCGCCAATCCCGCCACATTTTCCTGAGTACCCGGATCGCTTCGCTCACGCCCGACCGCAAGCTGAGCTTCGGCGCCTTGCCCATGGCTTATCTGGTCGACGAAGACGAGTTGAATCAGGACCCCACCAATTACTGGATCTTCTCGGAAGCTGGCCTTAAGCGGCTGGTCCGGCGCTGCGGTTGGGACATCCGGCACTATACGACGGTCGGGCCTCCCGCAAAGCAGGCCGATCCCGTAGCTCCGGAGGGCGATGTTCGCGCCTACATTCTGGCCGAAAGCCGGGTCGCCCCGGCGGCGAGTTTGTTCCATCTTGCAAAGGGCTGGTATTCGCTCGAATATGACACGTGGCGGTGGACCCAGCCGCACTTCGGCGTGGTCCTGCATGTCGCTCACCGGCTAGCCCCGGCCACGCTGCGTCTGGTGTTTCATTTGCCCGAAGAAACGATGGCCGCGCGGCCTTCCATTACGATGTCAGCCCGGGTGAATGGCGCGCCGCTTCCGGCGGTCCGCTTTTCCAGTCCCGGGGAGCAGGAATATGCCGCATCGCTGCCCTTGTTAGAGCCTGGCCGCGTCCATGTGGAGTTCGAGTTGGCGCCCGGACTGAGGCACGGCGGCGATCAGCGCGAGCTGGGCGTGCTCGTGGAGGTTTCCCGAACGCCTCCCGTAACGTTAAGCTGAACACAGCCCAGGATTTCCGGTCTGCCAGCCGTCTACCTTAAATCGCGGCGCGTCCTGAAACGTTCCTGTCCGGTGTATACTCGTATCAGAGGCCGGGCAATCGGAGTGGGCGAAAGCCCACTTTTTTATTGGACTCGAACTGTGCGGCCGGCAGATTCCGATGGCCGATCGAAACGCTATCGTAGAGAAAGTACGCGAGATCGCGGACCGCGTTGCGGTGCGCGCCGGTATGGAAATTGTCGACGTCCAGTTTCTGGGCGGCGGCGGAAATCGTGTTCTTCGTATTTTTATCGATAAGCCAGCAGGCGTGACCCATGCGGATTGCGAGTTCATTTCTCAGAATGTGGGCACGATCCTGGACGTCCAGGACGTAGTACCCGGAGGTTCCTACACCCTCGAAGTCAGCTCGCCGGGGGTGGAGCGCAAGCTTTCCAAGCCCCAGGAGTTCGAGCGTTTTTCCGGCCAGCGGATCAAAGTGGTTCTACGGCAGGCGGTGGAAGGCCAACGGCACTGGGCCGGACTACTCAAGGGCTTCGCCGAAGGAATCATCACCCTCGAACCTTCTCCCGGCAAGAGTGTCAGGTTCCCGCTGGAGCAGGTGGAGAAGGCCAACCTCAAGTTCGAGTGGTAGTCCCTAAATAACGGAAAACAAGAACATTCTATGAGCAGCCTGGGAACGATTTATCAGTCCATTGAGATCCTCAGCAAGGAAAAGGGGATCGATCCGAAAATTATTTTAGACGCGGTAAAGGACGCCATGTTGGTCGCGGCACGGAAGCATTTCCACACCAACGAAGACTTGGTGGCCGAAATCGATGAGCGTAGCGGGGCGATCCAGATCTACGGTGTCCGGCACGTGGTGGAGCAGGTCACCGATCCGGAAAAAGAGATTTCCCTCGAGGAGGCGCGAGAGCTGGACCCCACGATCGAAGTGGGCGGGGAAATCCGCAGCCCGAAACCCACCGACGTTCTCGGCCGGATCTCCGCGCAGACGGCCAAGCAGGTTATTCTGCAAAAGGTTCGCGAAGCCGAGCGGGAAAACATTTACTCCGAATATTCGGGGCGTGTGGGCGAGCTTGTCACCTGCGTGATCAAGCGCGTCGAGGGCCAGGACCTGATCGCCGATGTCGGCAAATCCGAAGCGCGCCTGCCTAAGAAGGAACAATCGCGGCTGGAGAGCTTCAGCGTAGGCGACCGCATTCGCTGCGTGATCAAGAGCGTCGAAAAGGCCGGCAAGAACGCCGGCGTGATCATTTCGCGGGCTGCGCCGGAGCTGGTCATGCGGCTGTTCGAGCAGGAGGTTCCCGAAATCTACGACAACACCGTGACCATTAAGGGCTGCGCGCGCGAAGCGGGCGAGCGCACCAAGATCGCGGTTTCCAGCCGCGACCGCGATGTGGACAGCGTGGGCGCCTGCGTGGGCATGAAGGGCATGCGGGTGCAGTCCATCATCCGCGAGCTGCGCGGCGAGAAGATCGACATTATCGAATACAACGAAGACCCGGTGATATTTGCCACCCATGCGCTCAGCCCGGCGAAGATTTCGCGCGTGACCGTTCTCGATCCCATCGGCAAGCACATGGAAGTCATCGTAGACGATTCGCAGCTTTCGCTCGCGATCGGGAAGAAGGGGCAGAACGTGCGGCTTGCCGCGAAGCTGCTCGGATGGCGGATCGACATCAAGAGTGAGGAAGAAAAGCGCCAGGAAGTCGAGTCGCAGATGGCCGCGCTGGTGGTTCCAGGCGCTCCGGTTTCCGTGCTTGTGGATCACGGTCTGACCGATGAGATCGCGGAGAAATTGCTGGCCGGGGGCGTAACCACGGTGGAGAAGCTCGGGGCGATGACGCCGGAGCAGCTTGAAGAGGTGCCTGGCATCGAACCCGACATGGTGGAACCGATCCAACAGGCCGTGGTAAGTTATTACGGCCAGTTCGAAGGATCGGTAGAGGGTAGTCCCGTGGAAGGTGGCAGTGCGGAAAATGCTTCCGCCCAAGCTCCGCCCTTCGGGGAAGCCGCGTCTGAGGAGCCGGCATCGGAAGAGGTTGCCGCCGCATGCAATGAACAAGCGGAAATCCATGGAGCGGTCGCGGAGGACGGCTCGGCTGCGTCTGAGCCGCAAGAGCAATCTGTTACGATAGAAAATCGGGAATCTTAATTAATGCGGCTGGTTTTGTTGGCTGTGGAGTTGAAGCAGGCGTAGCCGGTTCAGGCTGCGGAAATGAAAGGGAGATCCAAGCGCCCATTCTTCTGGCGCGGGCCCGCGCGATAGACAGCAGGAAGGATGCCCGGCCGGGAAAAACGCACGATATGAGCAAAATTCGCATCAACGAGCTGGCTCGGGAACTGGAGGTCAAACCGAACGTGATTCTCGACCTTCTTCCCGAGCTCGGCGTCCACGATAAAAAGACCCATTCCAGCTCGCTTGACGATGATGTCGCTCTGGCCGTGCGCCGCCGTCTCGGTGGCAATGGCAGTATTGCCGCCGCCGAGAAGGCGGGTGAGGAAGCGAAGGTAGAAGAGACGACGGCTTCCCCGGTGAGCCAGGCGGCTCCGCCGGCGCCCGCCGAGGTTCGTGAGCAGCCTGCGCCACCGCCTCCGGTAGCGGAAGCCCCGGGGCCCGCGCCCGCCCCGGCCAAGGACACGATAGAAAGTCCGTCGGCGCCCAAGCCGGCCTTTCCGTTACGGCCCCCGCTGGCGACGGGACATCCGCAACCCGTTCCTCACGCCGCGCCACCTGCGCCGCCCGCGCCGCCCGCAGGACCCAGCGCGCCGCAGGCCGCCTCTTCGCCCGTCGCGCCCGGTATTCCCAAGCCGGTGCCTGCTTCGCCGAGGCCTGCTCCATCAGCCCCGCCCGCTCCCCGTCCGGGCCAGATTCTTTCCGGTCCGCGGCAGCCGCTGCCGCCGGGGCTCAGCGACCTGGCCAAGACGCCGCCGCCCGCGGCCGCGAGCCCGGGGATACCCCGACCGCCTTCCAGTTCGATTCCCAGTATTCCCTCGCCCCGACCGCAGGCGCCGCGGCCTCCCGCTGCGCCCGGCGCGCGTGCTGGCGGGGCGCCTGGCGCTCCCGGAGCGATCGGGGGTGGTGGACCCTTGCGCCCGCCCGCGAAGTCGAATCTTGCGGGCCAGCCCGCCGCCCGGCCGGTGGTTCCCCCGGATCCGGATTTGCTGAAAAAATTAACCCAACGGACGCAATCGGCGGCGCCAGGGATGTCTGCGCCTCCGCGTCCGGGCATGCCGCGTCCGTCGAGTCCGGTTCCCGGCAGGCCGATCTATACGGGCCCGGTTCGTCCGGGCCAGCCGCTGATGCGGGGTTCGGGAGCGCCCGGCGCCCCCAGCAGACCCGGCGCGCCGATGGGGCGAGGCCGCGGAATGCACCCGACCGGCGGACCTTTGCGCGCCGAGCCGGCTACGCTGCCGGCCGAAACGGGACGCCGCCACGCGACCAAGCCTGGAGCCCGCGACCGTCGCAGGGAGACCGAGCCGGAAGAGGGCCGCTTACGCGCGGTAGCCCGCCGTCCGGAAGCTTTCGAGCCGCCGCCGGTGGATCGCGAGATCACCATCGCGGAAGGGATCACGGTGCGCGAGCTCTCCGAAAAGCTCGGCGTGAAGGCGACGCTGGTGGTAAAAAGGCTGCTGGACCGCAAAATCCTCGCGACCATCAACCAGACGCTGGATGTGAAGCTGGCCGAGGAACTGGCGCGCGATTTCGGCGCCTCCACCAACAAAGTCAGCTACGAGCAGGAAACCACGCACGAGATCGAACAGACCGAAGTCGAGCAGGACCGGGAACGCCGTCCTCCCGTGGTCACCATCATGGGCCACGTCGATCATGGCAAAACGTCGCTGCTCGACGCGATCCGCCAGACCAACGTCGCCGAGGGGGAGGCGGGCGGCATCACGCAGCACATCGGCGCTTACCACGTCGAGAAGAACGGCAAGACCATCGTTTTCATCGATACCCCGGGCCACGAAGCGTTCACGCGCATGCGCGCCCGCGGGGCGAAGGTCACCGATATTGTGGTGCTGGTGGTGGCCGCCGACGACGGCGTCATGCCGCAGACTCTCGAAGCCATCGATCACGCGAAAGCGGCCCAGGTGCCGATCATCGTCGCGATCAACAAGATCGACAAACCCGACGCCCAGCCGGAGCGCATCAAGCAGCAGCTCGCCGACCGTGGGCTTCTGGCCGAAGACTGGGGCGGCGACACCGTCATGGTACCCGTTTCGGCTAAGGCCAAGCAGAACCTCGACCTGCTGCTCGAAATGATTCTGCTGGTCGCGGACATGCAGGACCTCAAGGCCAACCCGGCGCGGCCGGCCATGGGGACCGTGCTCGAAGCCCAGCTCGACCGCGGGCGGGGTCCGGTCGCCACCGTCCTGGTGCGCAACGGCACGCTGCACGTCGGCGATTACTTCATCTGTGGCTCGGTTTTCGGCAAAGTGCGCGCGATGTTCGATGATTTCGGCCAGCCCGTGCGCGAGGTGGGCCCGTCCATGCCCGCCGAAGTGCTGGGCCTGGAATCGTTGCCGGACGTCGGCGACACGCTTCAGGTGGTCACCGATACAGCCAAAGCCAAGCAGATCGTCATCTATCGCGAAGGCAAGGCCCGCGAAGCGGCCATGTCCAAGACGAACCGCATCACGCTGGACCAACTGCATGAGCAGCTCAAGGAAGGCGAAACCAAAGAGCTGAATATCATCCTGAAGACCGACGTCGGCGGCACCGCCGAAGTGTTGACGGACACGCTTCAAAAGCTCTCGAACGACAAAGTCAAGATCCGCGTGCTGCACTCGGGCGTCGGCGCCATCACCGAGACCGACGTGCTGCTGGCCTCGGCTTCGAACGCGATCATTGTCGGCTTCAACGTCCGGCCGGAGCGTACGGCGCAGGCGCTGGCAGAGCAGGAAAAGGTCGATATCCGCCTGCACACCATCATTTACGAGCTTGCCGACGAGATCAAGAAAGCCATGACCGGGCTCCTGGAGCCGGTGTTCAAGGAAGTCTACAAGGGCCGGGCTCTGGTGCGCGAAGTCTTCCGCATCAGCAAGGTCGGCAACGTGGCGGGATGCATGGTGGACGACGGCGTCCTCACCCGCAACAGCGAAGTGCGCCTGCTGCGCGATAACGTCGTGATCTACACCGGCAAGATCGAATCGTTGAAGCGCTTCAAAAATGACGCGAGTGAGGTCAAGGCCGGCTTCGAGTGCGGCGTGTCCCTGGCCAATTTCAACGACATCAAACCGGGCGACGTGATCGAAGCGTTTGTAACCGAGCGCGTGGCCCACGAAGCGTTCGTGTAGCGGCGCGCACAAGCCCTGGCGGTAGTTGCGGCCCGGGGTCCGTTCTATCGATGCCTTCCATTGGCGTTATTACGTTGGAGCTCCGGATCGAGGACTCTCTTTCGCTCAAGGACAAGCGCCATTACGTGAAAGGTCTGAAGGACCGGCTCCGCAGCAAGTTCAACGTCGCGGTGGCGGAGATCGGATATCAGGACACGTGGCAGCGGGGCCTGGTGGCGGCGGTTACCGTTTCGCCGGACCAGGCCCGCGCCGAACAAATCCTGCAACTGGTCGAGCGCGAAGCCGCCCTGCTGCTGGGGCCGCTGCTGGTGGACGCTACCACCGAGTGGCTCTCATAACCGGAAATCGCGCACCGTGCCCCTTGTGGTTCCAGGACGTTTAGCCGTGGCGGCGGCCATCAGATCCGGCGCGCGAGCAACAGCGTCATATCGTCCTGCAACTCCTCCGACGCCGTCCAGTTGTGCACGCTCTCCAGCACGATCTCAATGAGCCGGTCCTCGCTCAAATGCGCGTTCAGCGCGAAAAGGGACCGCAGGCGTTCTTCACCGAACATTTCGCCGTATTCGTTCTCCGGCTCGGTAACGCCGTCCGTGTAGCATACCAGCAGATCGCCAGGAACCAGAGATACCTGGCTCTCGCCGTACTGGGCGAAGGGAAACGCCCCGACTACGGTGCCGTTTACGTCCAGCCGCTCGACTTTGCCATCGCGGACCAGAAGCGGCGGGAGGTGGCCCGCGTTGGTGTAGGTGAAGCGCGATGTGGGCTCGTCATAGACACCCATGCAGAGGGTCGCGTATTTTTCGGCGGATGTGGTGGCGTGAAGCTGGCGGTTGAGATTGGAGACCAACTGCGAGGTAGATCGCGCCAGGCCGTTCGGAGGGGGAGTCTGCAACTGCGTGCGCAGCGAGCTTTGCAGCGCGGCCATCAGCAGCGCCGCCGAGATTCCCTTGCCCGCGACGTCAGCGATCGCCAGCGCCACCTGGCCCTCATCCAGCATCTCGTAATCGTAGTAATCGCCGGAAACCAGACGCGCGGGCTGACATACCGCCTTGACGCGCAGCGTGCGCAGCACCGGGACCTCCCGCGGAAAGAGCTGGTTCTGCACTTCGCGCGCGATCTCGATCTCCGATTGCAGGCGCTCCTTTTCCTTGGCGACCACCAGCAGCGTCTGGATATTCTCGGTCATGCGGTTGAAGGAACGCGCCAGGTCCGCAAGCTGATCGTTGCCCTTGACCTCGATGCGGTGCGAGAAATCGCCCTCGGTGACCCTATGCGTGCCTTCGTAAAGGCGGTGCACCGCCCCCGTAATGCTGCGCGTCATCGCGATTCCGATGACCCAGGACACAATCTCGACCACGATGAACACAATGACGCCGGCGATCAGCAACATTTGGAGCACGCCTTGCGCGGCATCGGCTTTGCGATTGAACACCGCGCCCAAAACGGCGGAAACGCGCGAGCGCACGGCGATGTAAAACTCCTGGCCGCCCTTGCCGGGATGATTCCAATCGGCCGAGGGAATGCTGGCAAACCAGATCACGTCGGGATCGAGGGCGCTGATGGGCGGTGGAAGCGAGCCTTGCGCGCCCGCGCCGCGGCCGGTTCCCACGGTCGCTACCGGAGTTGTGCCGCCGGACAGTACATCCACCAGCCCCAGGTTCGGGACCAGGTTGGCGAGAAATTCGCGCGTGACCGGAGCGGTGACGGTCACGTCGCCGGTGGCGGTCTTCGCATAGCTCCACAGATAGAAGCGCCCGTCGCGCGCCAGCACGCCGCTGGTCGGCTCCCAGCCATCGAGCGGTGCGGGCGGCATCGCGCCCTCGGGATAACGGATCTGGCGGCCGCCGGCTTCTCTCAGCAGGATCTCGAGTCCGGGAAACCGGTCGCGGTACATCAGATCCGCGGTGCGCTCCATGATCGCGGGCCGGCTCTCAGGATCGGTGTGCACGACGGTGGAGGCGATCGAAGCGAGCGCATCGATACGGCGATCCAGTTCGCTGGTGACCAGGTAAACCGCGAGCTGGCTGACGAGCGAATAGCCGCCGAGCACCGCCAGAGCGGCCACCAGCAGAATCGGCACAATGGAAATAAACAGATAAGTCACCATCAGCCGGTTGCGGAGCCGCCAGATGGACTGTCTGGCCGCGCGCCGGCACACCCGCACCAGCAGCCAGATGCCCGTGACGAAGAGCCCGATGGTATCCGCCACGCGCAGCGGGTTCTGCGGCGCCAGGTAGCCCAGCGCGATATAAACCAGCAGCAGGACCAGAAAGGCAACCCCGATGCGGCCCAGCCATTCGACTACGGTTTTAACGTTGGGCATGCTTCCGTGCACCGTGGCCGGCGGGCGTGGCTGGCCGCTCATCGGTTTCCGAAGCGCAGGGCCAGCCGGTTACAGGTGTGCGCCGGGTCACTGGAGAGATGGGGTCCACCGCGGGTGCAGTCTCATCATACCCGAGCGCATATGACGCCTGAAGGCGCCTTTCCGGGCCGGGATGCTAGATTGGGGATGGCATGAATAAAGAAGAACTTGCAGGCCCCGGAGCATTGGTGACGAATGGCCGTCATGAAGGGTCCGTGGTCCTTCCGCCGGGTCCGCAGCCCCCGGGCGCCATCACGCTTGCGCAGGTGCGCGCGAACCCCAGCGTGGACGCTTATATCGAAAAGGCCAATGAACAGATGGCGGTCATCGGGTACACCGAACACGGGCGGCGGCACGCGTCGATCGTCGCCGCGATTGCCCGGTCGCTCTGCCTGGAGATGGGGCGCAGCGCGCGCGAGGCGGAAATCGCGGCGATCGCCGGCTATCTGCACGATATCGGCAACATGGTGCATCGCGGCATGCACCCTCAAATCGGCGCGACCATCGCCATCCGCCTGCTGGATCAGATGGGCATGGATCCCATAGAGATTGGGACGATTGCCGGCGCCATCGGAAACCATGAGGAATCCGATGGCATTCCGGTTTCGGTGACCTCGGCCGTAGTCATTCTGGCCGATAAATCCGACGTGCACATCAGCCGCGTTCAGAATCCCGACCCGAACACGTACGATATTCACGATCGCGTCAACCATGCGGTTCGCAAATCCAGCCTGCGGGTCGATGACCGCCCGCGGATTCCGCACAGCGCGGCCGAGGCCGCGGACCTGACGGAGAATCGCACGCCGGGAAAGGTCATCCGGCTCGAGCTCAGCGTCAATACCCGGGAAGCCACCGTCATGGAATACTTCGAGATCTTCATTGCCCGCATGGTGATGTGCCGGAAAGCAGCGGAACTGCTGGGAGCGAAGTTTCATCTGGAGATTAACGGAGTGGATTTATAATCGCCAAGCTTGGGCCGTTATCCCGCGGCCGGCGGCCCTTTCTCCAGCCCGGAAACGCGCTTTTCCAAACGCCGGACGGCTTTCAACATCTCGGGCAGATGGGGAAACGCCGTGACCGCCCGCAGCCAGTCCCGGTAATCGAACGCGGGCGAGCCGCTCACGATAGTCCCGGCGGCGACATCGCCGCCGATGCCGCTCTGCGCGTACACGGTCGCGCCATCGTGAATCGTTAAGTGTCCGGAGACGCCCACCTGGCCGGCGAGAAGAACGCTCTTGCCAAGAATGCTCGACCCCGCGAGCCCCGTCTGGGCGCAAATGATGTTGTCTTCGCCGACCACGCATGCGTGGCCTACCTGCACCAGGCTGTCGATCTTGGCGCCGCGCTTGACCCGGGTTTCGCCCACTGTCGCCCGGTCCACTGAGGTGAGCGATTGAATTTCCACGTCGTCTTCGATGACGGTGATACCGCTCTGCACGATCTTGGCGTGGGTTCCGTCGGCGCGCTTGGCGAATCCGAAGCCGTCGCCGCCCACCACCACACCGTTTTGCAGCGTGACCCGGTTTCCGATCCGGCAGTATTCCCTCACGACGGCATGCGAGTGCGCCAGAAAATCGTTGCCGATCTGTGCGCCCTCATAGATCACCACGTGCGGATGCAGCACGGCGTTATCGCCCAGCACGACGTTCTCGCCCACGACGGCGAAAGGCCCGATGCACGCGTTTTCCCCGAGCGCCGCCGACGCCGCCACGCAGGCCAGCGGATGAATGCCGGGAGCGGGCCGTGGCGGCTGATAGAACAAAGCGAGGGCCCGCGCAAAATCGAGATAAGGATTCGAGGAAACCAGTTGCGCGGCCTTCAAGCCCTCGATCGCCGCCGGGACCAGCACTGCCGCCGCGCGCGTGTTCCTGACGCGCGGCGCGTACTTCGGATTTGCCAGGAAGGTCAGCTCCGAGGGGGCCGCGTGCTCTATGCCTGCTACGCCCGTGATTTCGATAGACCCATCGCCCTGGAGCTCGCAGCCCAGCGCCAGGGCGAGATCGGAAAGCTTCATTCCTACAGGGTAGTGCCAGCGATCCGGCGATTCCGGCCTAAACCGAGGTCCTCCGGGCTTTGAGCGGAGCGGTGTGCGACGCAGCCGGCTTACGCGGGGCCTTAGGACGCAGCAGCCGGGCCACGGCGCGCGTCAGGTGTGAAACCTCATTCGCGCTCTTCTGGATCACGGCGTCGGCGCCCGTGTTGTCTTCGTTCAGCCCCAGGGTATCCACGTAACCCGAGATCAGAATAATCGGAACCTCGGGCGCTCTTTTGCGGAGCTGCGCGATCAGCTCCAGGCCGTCCATGCGCGGCATTTTGTAGTCCGTGATGACCAGCTCAAATTTCTGCTTTGCGAAGTGATCCAGCGCGTCTTCGCCGTTGGAGCCGGTGGCGATCCGGTAACCCATCTCTTCCAGGAGCGTCTTGCGAGCCTTCAGCCCGTTCGTGTTGTCATCGACCAGGAGAATTCTAGCCTGAGTGTTCACCTCTGAACTCTTTCGGGAAGCCATGTTGTGGTGTGGAACAACGTGAAGTTAACAACAGCGCAACATTTCTGTCAAACAGTTTTGTAAGAAACTGAAAACCGGAAAGATTCAGTTGTTGACTTTGAGCCTGAAACAAATCGGGCCAAAGTTATTCGACCGGGCGCGGCGCGGTGTAGCCCTGCTTTGCGATGATCGAATATTTGATGGGCTTCTTTTTCTCGTCCACCACCTTCAAGGGCTGGTTTGTCTCCGGGTCCACAAGCTCAACTTTGATCCTGCGGAACTTCCCGTCGTGCGCCTGATTGGAGGGCGTGTAGGTCATCACGTACTGGCTCCGCAGCGCCTGGGAGATGGTTTGAAAAATGCCCGCGAACTCGCCGTAGAAGTGCGGGAAGAACGCCATTCCGCCGCTTTCGCTAGCGAACGTTTTCAACTGTACGTCGGCCTGGAGGAAATTGATTTCGCCGAGCGGGCCCAACAACCCCATGCTTTCCGCGATATCGCGAACAGATTGCATCAGCCCGAAGGCGTAGATGGGCACGCCGGCCTCCTGGATCGCCCGCCGGGCCTTGTCGTAGGTCAGCTTGCTGAATGTATCCACGCCGGAGGAGATCAGCAGGATGGCCTTCCGTCCTTCGATATCCTGCATGCGCTGCGCGGTATCGACCACTGCATCGAATAGATTCGACTCGGAGAAGCCGGCAAAGCGCAACCGCTGGAGGGCATCGTAAGTCTGCTGGCGATCCGTACTGAAGTCGGACAGAATCTCGGGTTTGAGATCGTAAGCGATAATCGCGACGTAATCCTCCGGTTTCAACGTTTGCACGAAGCCGTAAGCGGCGGCCAGAGTCTGGAACCATGTTTCGCTGTAGAACTGCTGGTATCGGTTGGAAAACTCGATCAGCATGGCGATGGTCATCGGAGCTTCGCCGACAGAGAAGGTCTTGATCTGCTGCGGTACGTTGTCTTCCAGGATGCGGAAGTTCCCTTGCGGGATTTTCGGGATGAAGTGGCCTTTATTGTCCAGTACGGAAGCTTCCACCGTCACTGTCGTGGCGTTCGTGGTGAAAACCGGCGTCCCCTCGGGAGTGGCCTCTTTCTTAGAAAACTTCGAAGGAATCTTCTGTTGGTCGGGCTCGGGCGCGGCGGAGCCTCCCTTCCGCGGACGCGCCACCGTCTCGCTACCGGAGTTGTTTGGTCCCTGCTGCGCTTCGGAGAACAGGACGAATCCGAGGCAACCGGCGGACAGTACGGCGAGTACACGTAGGAACTTCATGGTCGCACTATAACAAATCAGACGCCGGCGAACACCGGGCCGTTTCGAGCGGGTCCCACCTGCACGCGCAAGCCCGTTACCCGTTCGGGCTTTCGACGATCAAGGTCACCGGGCCGTCATTGACCAGCGACACCGCCATGTGCGCCTGAAACACTCCGGTTTCCACGCGAAGCCCGCCGCGGCGCGCCGCCGCGACGAAACACTCGTATAGCTCGCGGGCCTGCTCCGCCGGAGCCGCCCCGTCGAAACTCGGGCGGCGGCCTTTGCGAGTGTCGCCGTACAGCGTGAATTGCGAGACCACCAGCAGCGAGCCCCCAATGTCCGTCACGCTGCGGTTCATTTTGCCGGCCTCATCCGGAAAAACCCGCAGGCCGGAGATTTTTTCCGCCAGAAACGCGGCGTCCGCGGGCCTATCGGGCTTCGCAACGCCGAGAAGAACCAGCAGGCCCGGCCCGATCTCCCCCACGATGGATCCGTCGACTTCGACGCTGGCTCGAGTGACCCGCTGGACCACGGCGCGCATACGAAGCAGTGTACTTGGCGGCCGGCGGCGGCCTGCGGGGGCGCGGCCGGGTCCACGGGGCTATTATAAAAGTTAGATCGCCGAAATGAACGTACCCGCCCTTGGGTCCGGGAGCGCCCGTGCTCTGCGCTTCTGGAATACGACAGTTGGAAAAAAGTGTGTGATGGCCGTGAGCGGCGTGATTCTGGCCGCGTTCGTGGTGCTGCACCTGGCCGGGAATCTGCAAATCTTCCTCGGTCCGGAGCGCTTCAATGGCTACGCTCGCGCGCTCCGGGCGATTCCCGAGCTGCTGTGGCTGGCGCGGGCCGTGCTGCTCGTCATGGTGGGCTTGCACATCTGGAGCACGGTACAGCTCTCGGTGGTGAAGAGCGACGCGCGGCCCGTGAAGTACGCGGCCTATTCTCCGGCGCACTCCAGCTATGCCTCGCGCACGATGTATATGAGCGGGCCGATCATCGCGGCCTTCGTCATTTACCACCTGATGCAGTTCACTTTTGGCGTCGGCGGAACGCGCTTCGCCGAAGGCGACGCCTATGGAAACGTGATCGCCGGATTTCGGAACCCGGTGATTTCGGGCTTCTACATACTGGCGATGGCGCTGCTGTGCCTGCACCTGCGTCACGGATTATGGAGTCTTTTCCAATCGCTCGGGTTCCATCATCCCCGATACATGCCGCGGATGCAGGTGGCGGCGCTCGTGATCGCCCTGATTATTTTCATCGGATTTGTTTCGATTCCCGTGGCCGTGCTGGCGCGCGTGATCCCGGACAACGACCTGATATGACGTTGAGCCGCAAGTGGGGAGCCGGTTGATGCAACTCGACGCGCGCATTCCCAGCGGTCCCATCGAAAAAGCCTGGGACAAGGCCCGCTTCGAGATGAAGCTGGTGAATCCGGCCAACAAGCGGAAGTACGAAATCATCGTGGTCGGATCGGGGCTGGCGGGTGCGTCGGCCGCGGCCACTCTGGGTGAGCTCGGCTACAACATCAAGTGCTTCTGTTTCCAGGATTCGCCCCGCCGCGCCCACTCCATCGCGGCCCAGGGCGGCATCAACGCCGCCAAGAATTACCAGAACGACGGCGATAGTGTCTACCGCCTGTTCTATGACACCATCAAGGGCGGCGATTTCCGCGCGCGCGAGGCCAACGTGTATCGGCTGGCGCAGATCAGCGTCAACATCATCGACCAATGCGTGGCGCAGGGAGTGCCCTTTGCCCGCGAATACGGCGGCACGCTGGCGAACCGCAGCTTCGGCGGCGCGCAGGTATCGCGAACGTTTTATGCGCGCGGGCAGACCGGCCAGCAGTTGCTGCTGGGCGCCTACCAGGCTCTGGAGCGCCAGGTGGATGCGGGCCGCGTCAAAATGTTTCCCCGCACGGAGATGCTCGATCTGGTGGTGATCGACGGGCGCGCCCGCGGGATTGTGACTCGCAACCTGGTCACCGGCGCGATCGACTGCCACGCCGCCGACGCCGTCGTGCTCGGCACTGGCGGCTACGGCAACGTGTACTATCTTTCAACCAACGCCAAGGGCTCGAACTGCACCGCCATCTGGCGGGCGCACCGCCGCGGCGCCGCCTTCGCCAATCCCTGCTTCACGCAGATTCATCCCACCTGCATTCCGGTCTCGGGGCACTATCAATCCAAGCTCACGTTGATGAGCGAGTCGCTCCGCAATGACGGGCGCATCTGGGTCCCCTTAAACAAAGGCGATAAGCGCCCGCCGAACCAGATCCCCGAAGCCGAGCGTGACTACTACCTGGAGCGCCGCTACCCCAGTTTCGGCAACTTGGTTCCCCGCGACGTCGCCTCGCGCAACGCCAAGGCGGTTTGCGACGAGGGCCGCGGCGTCGGCGAGACCGGCCACGGCGTGTATCTCGACTTCAGCGAGGCGATTCGCAGGCTTGGAGAGGCCCGCATCCGGGAGCGCTATGGAAATCTGTTCGAGATGTACGAGCGCATCACCGGCGAGAACCCCTACAAAGTCCCCATGCGGATCTACCCGGCCATCCATTACACGATGGGCGGATTGTGGGTGGATTACCGCCTCATGTCCACCATTCCCGGCCTGTTCGTCATCGGCGAGGCCAATTTTTCCGATCACGGCGCGAACCGGCTGGGCGCCAGCGCGCTGATGCAAGGTCTCTCCGATGGCTACTTCATCATTCCGTACACCATGGGCGATTATCTGGCCACCCACCGGCCGGATAAAGTCGATATCAGCCACCCGGAGTTTGGGGCCGTCCAGGCCGAAGTCGCCGCGCGCGTCAAGAATCTGCTGGAGGCCAAGGGCTCCCGCTCGGTGGACTCCTTCCATCGCGAGCTGGGCAAGATCGTGTGGGACGAATGCGGCATGGCGCGGAACCGGGCGGGGCTGGAAAGCGCCATCGGCAAAATTCGCGAGCTGCGGGAAGAATACTGGCGCGGCGTGAAGGTCCTGGGCACGGGCGAGGAGATCAATCAGTCGCTCGAAAAGGCCGGGCGCGTCGCGGATTTCTTCGAGCTCGCGGAACTGATGTGCATCGACGCGCTGCACCGGGAGGAGTCCTGCGGCGGCCATTTCCGCGAGGAATACCAAACCCCGGACGGCGAGGCTCTGCGCAATGACGAAGATTTCAGCTACGTCGCCGCCTGGGAATATCCGGCGATTCTACATAAGGAGCCGCTGCACTTCGAGTATGTACACCCCTCGCAAAGGAGCTACAAGTAGCGCAGCCAATCTTGCTGGCTGCCTGATCGCATGAAGCTGATCTTCCAAATCTGGCGGCAGAAGAACTCCAAATCGCAGGGACGCCTGGTCCGCTATGAATCGAGCGCGTTCAATCCGGACATGTCGATGCTGGAAGCGCTGGATGTCCTGAACGAAGAGCTGATCCAGCGCGGCGAAGATCCCGTGGCCTTCGAGCACGATTGCCGCGAAGGCATCTGCGGTTCCTGCGGCTTCATGATCAACGGCATCGCGCACGGCCCGCTCGCCCGGACGACCGTGTGCCAGCTTACGCTGCGGCATTTCCGCGACGGCCAGGAGCTGGTGCTCGAGCCCTGGCGGTCGCGAGCCTTTCCGGTCTTGCGCGATCTGATGGTGGACCGCAGCGCCTTCGACCGGATTATCGCCGCCGGAGGCTATATCTCGGTTCCGGCTGGCAGCGCGCCGGATGGCAACACGATTCTAGTCCCCAAACCCGCGGCGGAACGTGCCATGGATGCGGCGGCCTGTATCGGCTGCGGAGGCTGCGTCGCGGCCTGCCCCAATGCGTCTGCGTCCCTATTCACGGGAGCTAAAATTACCCACCTCGGCTTGCTGCCCCAAGGCCAGCCGGAGCGCGCCGCGCGCGCCCTCCGGATGATCGGCCAGATGAATCGCGAGGGATTCGGCCAGTGCACGAATATCGGAGAATGCGAGGCCGTATGCCCCAAAGGAATCCGGCTGGAAGTGATCGCCCGGATGAACGGCGATTTCCTTCGCGCAAGCTGGACGTCAAGGTAGCGCGGACAACCCGGCTGCCTGGGGGCTTAGTTGTTGTGCCCCACTGCGTTCTTCAGGGGCCTTGAGAGCGCCAGAATCGCCAACCCGGCGGCCACCGCCAGGGCGGCCAGCATCGCGAAGAACGATTCGTGCGACATCTTCTCGTAGAACGTACCCAGGTAGCCCGTGAGGTAATTCGCAAACGCATTGGCCAGGAACCACACGCCCATCATCATGCTCACGATCTGCGTGGGCGCCACTTTTGTCACCAGAGAGAGCCCGATGGGGGAAAGGTACAGCTCGCCCATCGTGTACACCAGCGTCGACAATGCCAGCCACAGGAAACTGATCTTTTGATCCGCCCCCATGTACGAGGCCACGTACATCAGCGGCAGGAATCCCAGGCCCAACAGGATGCAGCCCATGCCCATCTTGATCACGCTGCCCGGCTCCTTGCCGCGCGCCGATTGCCAGCTCCAGAACATGTTCAGGAACGGCGTCAGCAGGAAGATGTACATCGGGTTGAACGCCTGGAACCAGGTGGAGGGCATCTCGAAGCCGAAAATGTGCCAGTCCGTGTTGCGGTCGGCGAAAAGCTGAATCGTGTTGCCCTGCTGCTCATACACCGCCCAGAACACGATGTTCAACACGCACAGCGTGATCAGTCCGACAATCGCCTTCCACTGGTTCGCGGGCAAAGGAGCTTTGTCTTTATGCTCTTCCTTCGCCCGGCTCAACTGGTCCTGCGCCAGGAATCGCTGGCCCCACAGATAGACGGTCAATCCGCCCGCCATGCCGACCCCCGCCGCGCCGAATCCGTACTGCCATCCGTATACCTGCCCGAGCGTGCCGCAAATCAACGGCGAAAAGAACGCGCCCAGATTAATCCCCATGTAAAAGATCGTGAACGCCCGGTCGCGGCGCGGATCGCCCTGCGGATACAGGCCGCCCACCTGGGTGGAGATATTGGGTTTGAAGCAGCCGTTCCCCAGGATCAACACCAGCAGTCCGGGGATGAACAGCGCGGGACTCATCAGCAGAAACTGGCCGATCGCGATCAGCACCCCGCCGATCACTACCGTTTTCCGCTGCCCCAGAACTCGATCCGCCAGCATGCCTCCGAAAAACGGCGTGAAATATACGAACCCGGTGTAGAGCCCGTACATATGGGATGACAGAGGTTGGACGTTCTCGTGGCCGTACAGGTTGTCGAAGAACCCGAACCCCAGCACGTGCAGCGTTCCGTTGCGCACGCCGGGGATCAGGAAATTGACCATGTACAGCACCAGCAGCGCCCGCATGCCGTAATAGGAGAAGCGCTCCCACATTTCCGTGAAAAACAGGACGAAAAGACCGGCCGGATGGCCCAGGAGGGTTCGGTGGTCGCGGACGGTTCCGGCGGGAGTTGCGCCGATGCTGCCAACGGAAATATTGCTCAAATCCTTCCTCGCGCACGGCGTCCGTGACCGGCGGTGCGCGCTCCGTGCGCAGTATAGCAAACCGAAGGCGCGAGAAATTGGGTCTTTCGTGAACCGGCGCCCGGGCGCGATCCTTGTACCGGCGCTGCCGGTTGCCTTTACCGCCGGCCGGTTCCGTGGCGGCATCGCGGTGCGCTAACGTAATGACGAGCCTGCTTTGTCTATTCGTTTCCACCTGAGCCGCGCATCGGGCCCGGAGCAGTTTTGGCGGCTGCTCCAATCCGCCGGCAAGAGCGCTTATCGCGATAACTGCTTCGGCATCGCAAAGGGAGTGGCGTATTCAGCGCTGCTGTCCTTTTTCCCGGTGCTGACTACGGTGGCGGCGCTGCTGGTGCAGGCTCGAGCCGATGCCGTCGCGCGCACCATTTCTTCGCTGCTTTATGAGGTCGTGCCGCCCGGTGCTGAGGAAGTCGTGCGCAACCTTTTTGTGGTTCACGGCCAGCGCCCGAAATACCTGCTGGTGGTGGCCGTCGCCCTGGCGGCTTGGGCTGCATCCGGAGCCATGATGAGCCTGCTGGAAGGCTTCCGGGCCGCCTATGGCATCCCCCAGGGCCGCTCCTTCCTGCGGGAGCGCGGCACGGCTGTGCTGCTGGTGTTTGTTTCGGCCGTTCCAGTTTGGGTTTCTTCGGCCGCCATTGTCTTCGGCAACCGCGCCGAGCGCGCCCTGGTTTCCTGGCTTCCTCGCGTCCCGGAGGGAGCGGAACTGAGCGGATGGGTCCTGCTGGCGGGCGAGGCGCTCCGCTTCGTCGTGGCTTTCGGAGGCTTCGTGCTGGTGACCGCCCTGCTCTACTACCTCGGGCCGAACCGGAAACAGTCATTCGCACTCGTGTTTCCGGGAGCGATTTTGGCGACGATTCTCTGGCTGATCGCGACGCTGGCGGTGAGTTGGTACATCCGGCACGTAACGAACTACAACGTGCTTTACGGCAGCGTTGGCGCGGGGCTCGCCCTGCTGGTATGGATGTATGTTCTCGCAGTCGCGACTCTGTTCGGATGTGAGTTTAACGCTGCATGGGAACGCGCCCGGGCAGAGCCGGTTTCCTGACTCCAAGCGTCCGCAAAACCGCTGCGCGATTGGGAGGGTGCAGGCCGATGATACGCCGGGCACCGCCCATCGAATGGGTTGCGCGTTTCACGGCATGGACGATTCAGATCACTGCTTATCCTGGCCGTGAAGTTGTTTGCCGGCGTCGGCGGGAGAAGGAGCGGGCGGGCCCTTCGGGGCTCCCTTGCCGCGTCCGAACCCCAAACCGCCGGCAGGAGCTTCCGGCATTTTCGCCGTGCCGCCGACCTTCAGCGCCAGGAAGTGGGTGCGAGTCGCAAATCCGATGTATTGCGTGTTCTCGGCCATGTAGGTGATCGGGGGAGCCGCTCCACCGAGGTTGAACGGCAGCGCCAGCAATTCGTCGCCGGTATCCGCCTTGTAGACGTACAGCGTGGTTCCGGCTACCTGGAACAAGAGATTGCTGGCCGTGGTCAGGGTGCCGCCGCCGATCGAACTGCCCCTGCCAGGCTTCACCCACTTGATCTGGTTCGTCCTTGGGTCGCGAGCCTGAAGTCCGCTGCGCCCCACATTGTCCGGCCCCCAGATCGGCATCGGCGTGGATCTCTTATCCTGACCGCCCCGGCCCAAACCATGCGCGCCGCCGCCCGCTTTCGGATCCGGCTCCGCGGCAGCGTTAAAAATGTAGCTGCCAGCGGAGTAGGGAAGGTAAACCAAGCCGGTGTTCGGGTTGTAGGACATCGGCGCCCAGTTGTGCGCGCCGCCGCCGCCCGGATAAATCACCACCGAATTCGTCTGATCGTAGTAGGCGTCCTGGTTGATAATCGGCTTGCCGTTGTTCTTCTTGTCGAAGCCGGTCGCCCAGTTGATCGGGACGAAGGGCTCGGCCGAGATAAACTGCCCGTTGGTGCGGTCCAGAATGTAGAACACACCGCTCTTGGGGGCCTGCATGATCACCTTGCGCGTCCTGCCTTCGATCGGAATATCGGCCATGATGAAGCCGCCCACCGAGTCGAAGTCCCAACTGTCGGTCGGGACCGTCTGGTAATACCACTTCAGCTTGCCGGTGTTGGCATCCACGGCCACGATCGAGCAGGTATAGAGGTTATCCCACTTGCCCCACTCCGATTTCGGGATGCCGCGCATTTCCTGCGGCCAGGGTTCCGCATTCCCCGTACCGGCGATCACCAGATTGGTCTCGGGGTCATACACCAGGCCGTCCCATACCGAGCCGCCGCCGCCGTACTTGGCCCAGTCGCCGACCCAGGTCTTGGCGGCCCTCTCTTGCGCGGCGTCCTCAAACGGCTGGCCGGGACCCGGAGGAACCGTGTGGAACTTCCACGCGAGCGATCCATCTTTGAGGTAGTACGCCGCGAAGAAGCCGCGAATGAAGTACTCGCCCCCTCCCACGCCGATGACCACCTTGTCGCCGGCGATGCGCGGCGCGATGGTCATCGAGTAGTACCGGTTGATGTCGGCGACCTTGGTCTGCCAGATCTCTTTGCCGCTCATGGGGTCGAGTGCGATCAGGCGGGCGTCATTGGAAGCCAGAATGAGTTTGCCATCGGAAAGCGCGAGCCCGCGGTTGTGCGTGCCGCAGCACATATGGCTCGGCGTGATGGGATCGATTTTGGCGTCGTACACCCACTTCTGTTCGCCGGTGCGCGCGTCCAGGGCGTAGACAATGCTGTTGTCCATCGTTTGATAGATGGTGTTGTTCCACATCAGAGGCGTGCCTTCAGTGCCGCCGCGGGCTCCCGGCGCCGTGAGCGGGGCCGACCAGGCCAGGCCCAGCTTGCCGACGTTCGATTCATCGATCTGCTTCAACTGGCTGTAGCGCTGTTCGGTTTGGGAGAGGCCGTAAGTGAGCCAGGTGCCCGCCAGAACGTCCTTGGCGGTGCCGGCGGTTCTGAGAACTTTCGCGTCAACCGCGCGCGGCGGCTGGGCGATGATCGTGGAAATGAGAGTGAAGCTGGCGAGGAGGCCCGAGGCACACAAGGCAGTCCTTCTGAGGTTGAGTATGGTCACAATATAGTCCCTTCCACACAGTATGGCGGATTGGCGCCGCTTCGCAACTTGACCCGTTGGGCTCGGCCCGCGCTATTTTTGAGCTAAACCGCGTTCAAGGCCGCGATCCATCCGCGTCTTGAATGGCCGGTTGAGGCTGGCGCTCCGTCTTGTGCCGCTTACTTCTGCTTCTGTTGATCTTTGACGGCCAGGCCGCCCGTGATGCCATCCACTTGATACCCGGTTTGGATTTTCCGGATTTTGGCGATTTCCGCGGGAGTAGCGGTTTTCGGATCCACATTCGCGATGCTGCACGTGAATCCTCGTAAGGTGCATTCGGAGGTCGTGTGCCGGATGCCGCGCTTTTTCATCTCCTCGCTCATCAGCTTCACCACACCCTCATGCATGATCACCGCATTGTTGGGCACGAATGTCCCCACGCCGATCGCGTAATCGATGGGCATCAGCGGTTCTATGCTCGAACCAAAGTTGCCGTCGTTTTTCTTCCCGAGATCGTGCGCGCCGAGGTCGGCTCCTTTCTCGATCAGATAGCGGACGATGTTGATATCCCCCAGATTCGCGGCGGCCATCAGGGGCGTAATGCCGTAGCTATCGGCATGGTTGACGTCCTCGCCAAGCTCCACCATCAGTTTCACGACTTCCAGTCTCTCGGCGGGCGGCTTTTGCCGGTGATAGCCGTTAATGAACGCGAGCCCGCAGGCCGCCATCAAGGTTGTCTCGCGGTCGCTGGATGGAATGTGCGGGTCGGCGCCGTGGGCCAGCAGCAGCTTGACCAGTTCGAGATCGCCGGCGAAGGCGGCCCGCATCAAGGCGGTCGCGAATACAATCCGCGGCGAACCTTCGCGCATGCGCGCCCGGGGCGTATTGTTCACCACGGCATTCGGGTCCGCTCCGGCGTCCAGGAGCTTCCGGATCAGCGGCAGCGGATCGGCCGTGACCATCCAGGGAAAGTTCGGAGCCGTTTCCATGTTGCGCCGGTCCACCGCCCAGAACAGAGGCGTGAACCGCTGCGCATCGGGGTGGTTCACGTTGGCGTGGGCGTCCACCAGCAGCGAGGCGACATCGTAGCTGCCATTAAACAGAGCCAGGCCCAGGGCATCCTTTCCGTCGCCTCCCACCGCATTCACGTCGGCCCCCGCCTGGATGAGGATGCGGGCCGATTCGAGATCGTCCTCCCGCGCGGCGAACATGAGCGGCGTCATCCAGCCGCTGGCAAACTCTTCGATCGCCTGGTTCGGCTTCGCCGCGACAGGAGCAGTTCCTTCGAAGCCTCTCCCAGAGGCTGAGGGCACGAAGTTCGATTTGGCGTTCACGTCGGCGCCCCGTTCTACCAATAGCCGGGTGACCTCGGGATGGCGTTCGGAAACCGCCCACATGAGGGCTGTGGTGCCGCCCCAGGTTTCCTTCGTGTTCACTCTGGCTCCGTGATCCAGCAGCACCCTCACCGCCTCGACTTTGCCTGTCCGGGCCGCCATCATAAGGGCGGTATCGCCCGTCGGGGATAAAGGAGCGTTGGGGTCCGCGCCCGCCTGAAGGAGGCGTTCGATGATCGCGGCGTTTCCGTTCATCGCGGCGAGTAGCATCGGCGTTGCACCCGATTTGTTCGCGATCGAAGCCCCCGCGTGCGCCCGCAGGAGCAGATCCGTTAGTTCCAGGTTGTTCGCCCGCACGGCCCAGTGCAGCGCCGTGGCGCCGTCGATTTGCGGCGCATTCACGTCGGCTTTTTGTTCGAGCAGCGAACGGACCGCGGGGGTGTCGCCCCGCATGGCGGCGTCGGCGATCTCGCTCGAAGCGGCGGCGGCCATGCCCGAAGCCAATAAAAAGGTAAACGCGATGGTCCTCATTTGTCCTGGTTTGTCCCCCACACTCTTCCGAGCCACTCCACTAACTGCTCGAGCTCCTGGTCGGAAAGCTGCGCGCCTCTTTCTCTCATGTCCACCAGCGTGACGCGCCAGGCGTCCGCCGGCTTCCTGGCGGTCTCCACGCGCTCCAGCCCGTGGCATTTGGTGCAAGCGCGATTCAGCAGCCTGGTGGCTTCCGGATCCGAGAAGAAGGTGGTGATCTCAGGCGGGATGTAGGTTCGTGGGAAAGGCTTCGTGCTGGGTCCGAACTTCGATACCAGCCAGTCCAACAGCAGATTTCGATCCTTCTCCGAAAGATCGGCTTCCCCGGATCTGTGCTTGTCCGCGATCAGCTTTTGCCAGGCTGCCCGGTCCAGGGCATAAAACGCGTAATCGTCGATGCCGTGGCAGGCGGTGCAGTGCTGGCGGATCACCTCCCAGACCGGCCCGTCGGGGCGCTCGACTTTAGGCCTCGTCATGCGGCGGAGCTGCGCCGCGCCCGGGCTGGCGAACCCCAGCAGCATCGCCAAGGTCCCGAACACAAATTGCGCGGTTCGCTGCCGCCTCATAGCGATAAGGGCTTGGTGCTGGAGCCGAAGCTTCGGGTGAGGCCCACCTGCCGGCCGCCCACGTCGTACTTGGGGAATTCTTCGATGCCGTACTTGTGCAGCAACGCCAGCAGCATGTTCGAGGTACGCTCCGTATTATCGGGGAACACGATGTGGCGGTTTCCTTTGAACGTGCCGTCCAGCCCGCCCAGCAGGATCACCGGCACCTTGACATGCGCGTGCCGGTGCGAATTGCCCATGTTGCTGCCTTTGTAGATCAGGATGTGATCCAGCAGGGTGCCGTCGCCATCAGGTGTCTTGCTCAGCTTCTCCGCAAAGTAAGCGAGATTCTGAACGTGATAGCGATTCATCTTCGCGTAGTTGGCGATGTTGTCCGGCTTATCGCCGTGATGGGAGGATCCGTGCCATCCGCCATTGAAACCGGATTCGGGGAAGCTGGCGCCCGAAAGATCCTTGCCAAGCATATACGTGGCCGAGCGTGTCAGATCGCCTTGGAACGCTAACGCCAGAAGATCGTACATCAGCCGGTAATGCACATGCTTGTTTTCCGGGAGCCCGAAGGGGATTTCTTCCGAAGGCTCTTTGACGGACCGCTCGGCGGCGATGCGGATGCGCCGCTCGATCTCACGGATGTTTTCGAGATACGTGTCCAGGCGGGCCTGATCTACCGCGCCCAAGGGCTTCTTAAAGGAAGCAATCTGCTGGGCCACGGAGTCCAGGATGCTGGCGTTTTGTTGGCGCCCGAGTTTACGCTCCTCAGGGCTGGTCCCATCACCGAACAGCCGCTCGAAGGCGACCCGAGGATTCACTTCGGTGGGCAGCGGCTGCACCGGCGAGGTCCACGAGATCGAGTTCGTATACGCGCAACTGTAGCCCCAGTTGCAATTGCCGTAGTTGCCATCCTGCTCGACTCCGAGCTGGATGGATTCGAGAATCGTATCGCGGCCGTACCGCTTGGCGATGAGCTGGTCCATGGTCACGCCCAGGTAGGGGCTCACCGCGTTTCGGCGCGGGCGGGCTCCGGAGAGTAACACGGCGCCGCGCGCGTGGTCGCCGCCGGGCTCTTCCGTGGTGGCCATCGCCTCCGGCATGTCCAGCCCGGATATCAGCGTTACGTACTTGCGGAACGGCTCCAGTGGCTTGGTGATAAATGAAAACTCGAAGTCTGCGCCTTCCTGGAGCGGGCTCCAGTAGCCAGGGGCGGCGCCGTGCGGATGCCAGATCCCGAGGAATCGCCGGACGGGCGCCGCGGCGGTCTTGTTCAAAGGAGTCTGCGCGGGGACCATGGAGTCCAGCAAGGGCAGGCCGAGAACCACTCCGGCGCCCCGAATGAACGTGCGCCGAGGGATAAATTTCTTTTCGATAAAGTTCATTTGGTCTCCTTTGCAACCATCGCGCCCCTAGGGCCGCTGCCGGAAAGAGCCGCCGCCTCGTCGATTTCTTTGGTTCGCATCTGGAAGGGAGCGCTCTTGATAATGCCCATCAGAATCGACGTAAACCGGTCGTTATTGCGATCCGCTTCCCGCACGATCGACCGGATCACCGGCAGATCCTCGTACTCGACTCCGCGGCCCAAAGCGAACGTCATCAACTTTTCGGTGATCATCCGGACAAACTGCGGCGAATAGCGCAGGAGCGCCTGCCGGAGTTCGACCGGGCCGTCGACTCTTGTGCCGTCCCACAGCACCGCCGAGGTATCCAGCGGAACTCCGTCTTCGCCGCCCTGCTTGGTCCTCCACTTCCCATCGGCGTCGAAATTTTCGAGAGCGAATCCGATCGGGTCCATGAGCTTGTGGCAGCTCGCGCAAGGCTCCATCTTCCGATGCAGCGTCATCTGTTCCCGAAGGGTCATGATCTTGCCGTCGCCCTTGGTATCCTCGAGCGGCGGCACATTTGGAGGCGGCTCTGGGGGCGGCGTGCCGAGGATGTTCTCCAGCACCCACACGCCGCGTTTGACCGGCGAGGTGCGGAAATTCTGCACCCAGGTGAGCGAGAGCACACTCCCCTGGCCTAACAGACCCCGCCGGTAAGCAAGGTCCGGTCCGAGCGTCACCCGCCGGAACTGCGAGCCGTAGATATTGGGGATGCCGTAATGCTTGGCGAGCCGTTCGTTCAGGAAGGTATAGTCGGCGGTCAAAAGATCGACCACATTGCGGTCTTCCTTAATAATGCTCTGGAACAATAATTCTGTCTCGCGGCGGAAGCTCTGGCGGAGCTCGTCGTCCCAATCGGGATAGTAGACGCCGTCGGGAGACGTCGCCGGAAGATTGCGCAAGTACAACAACTGGTCGCCGAAGTTGTTCACCAGGGCGTCCGCCTTGGGATCGGCCAGCATGCGGTGCACCTGCCGCTCCAGCACCTCAGGGAGATGCAGCCTGTTCTGGCTTGCGAGTTGAATCAGCTCGTCGTCCGGAATGCTGCTCCAGATGAGGAACGATAAGCGGGAAGCCAGTTCCAGGTCGGTGATCCGGTAGGGCTGGCCGGGGGGCAGGTTGGCGGGCTCGCGTTCTGCGCGGATCAGGAAGGGCGGGCTGGCGAGAATCCGGCGCAGGCCCAGTTCGATTCCGTTCCGAAACGTGCCTTCGCGCCGGCCCTCCAGATAGAAGGCCTGCACCCATTCCCAATCAGCGGGGGTCACCGGGCGCCGGTAGGCGCGGCGCATCAGCGTGGTCAGGATCTCCCTGGCGCACGCGCTCTCCTGCGCCGGACTGGCGGGATGGCAGGTGAAGACTCTGCGCAGAGACGGGGAGTCTTGCGGTTCAGTAGGATTGAACGGCCCCTGGATCCTCAAAATTCCGATCGCCGGATAATACTCCAACTGCGGAATGGGATTGTCTTCGAGCGATTTGCGCTCGTATTGCCGGATGAAATCCAGCGACGGGCGATAATTCGCCGCCAGGAACGTGACGCCGACCAGATGGTCGCCGGCCTTGACGTGCAAAGAAACGTCGATGGAGCCGTCGTGATCCGAGGAATTGTTGGCGCTCAAGCCGACGCCTTTGTAGTCCCGCATCGCGACGAGCTCGTTATCGATCAAAAACTCCAGCTTTTCGCCCGGAATGAACCTGCCGATGCCGAGGTTCTGGACGGAGAATTTATATTCGCCGTCGGATGGGAAGGTGTGGCGCACGGCCATTCCGCCGCGGGTGCCGAACGGCAGACCCTCGATGTGTTCATTTTGGGAGGAGTCGGGCGGCGCGATGTAAGCGGCCGCGGCCGGCGACTTCCAATAGCCCACGGCCATGCGGGCGATGCGGGTCGCCGCGGTGGTGTAGGCCTCCAGCAGCGTCGGTGAGATGGTCAGCGAGCCCGCCACATTATCAAAGCCTCGCGCCGAATCGTCCGGCGGCAGCAGGGTGCTGACATCCACGCGAAGATCCAACAGGTCGCGAATCGCGTTGGCGTACTCGGTGCGATTCAAACGGTGCAACACCACCGATCCCGGATTCGGATGGAGGGCCGCTTTGCGGTCGATCTCCGCTTCCAGCCAGTCCCGCAACCCTTCGTATTTTTCCAGCGGCGGGCGGGGCATCCCGGGCGGAGGCATCATGCCGGCGCGCAGTTTGCGGATCACTCGCTCCCAGATTTCGGGCTGATCCCCCGCGGCGGCCAGATCCAGATTCTGAAGCGACAGATTCGCCGTCTTCGCCTTGTCGTTATGGCAGGTAACGCAGTACCGGTCGAGCAGCGCCCGCTGCTCTGCGGCCGAACCAGGCGCAGCGCCCGGCGCTTTCGCCGGAACATTTTGCCCCCCTGCCGGACTGTGCAGCAAGCAGAGGACGAAAATGAGCGAGCCGCCCGGGCCGGTGATTTTCAGACTCGGCTTCTTGTTCAAAACCTCAATGCCTCCCGTATATCTTGAGTAATTCTACGCCTCCGTTCCGCCGGCATCATCCCCTACCCGCTCCCGCCGTCGCCATCCTTGGCGGGTGGCGGATGAGCGCCGGTGGCCTGATCTTCGAAATGCTCGTGAAGGCTCTGATGCTCCTCGCGCAGGCGATGGTTACGGGCCGCGGCGGCCTGGCGATGCGCGGCGCTCAAATGGGCCTGCGTTGTACTCTCGGAATGGACCGCGCAGTGGGAGATCAACTGCTCCAACCCGGCGGATTCGCAGTTCGGACACCTCGCCGGCGCCGAGGAACGCAGAAGAAGGTATTCAAATTGATTCCCGCACTGCTTACAGAGATATTCGTAAATCGGCATCGTCAGCGGCTTTCCTGCCGGAGAACCCGAGAGGATTCCCCATGTGGTGATGGATAGAATATGGGACGGAACGAATGACTCGCACCGGAACCGGCTGCGCGGGGTGACCGCTGTGGAAATACGGCATCTGCGGTATTTCTGCGTGCTGGCGGAGCAACTCCATTTCACGAAAGCCGCCCTGTTGCTGAATGTGGCGCAACCCGCGCTCAGCCGCCAGATGAAGCAACTGGAACGCGAGTTGGGCACGCAACTGATGGAACGGAGCAACCGGCGCGTCCGCCTCACTGCCGCCGGGGAACTGTTTCGCGGCCGGGCGGCGCGCATCCTCGAACAGCTCGACCAGGCCGCGCGGGAAACGGCGCGTGTCGGGCAGGGCGACGCCGGATCGCTCGTGGTCGGCGCCGTCAGCACCGCGGTGTGCAGCGTTTTGCCCGAGCTTCTGCGCGGCATCCGGAGGGAAGCTCCGAACGTCTCCATCGATATTCGCGAGATGGAACCGGCCGAGCAGGTGGAGGCCTTGCGCCGGGAGGCCATCGACATCGGCCTTTTGTTCCTGGCGATTCAGGACGCGGCTTTCGACTCTCTGGTGGTTTCGAGGGAGCGTCTGATTCTGGCTCTTCCGGCCGGACACCCGGCCGCCGGCGCGGACAAGATCCGGCTCAGCGATCTGGAAAACGAAACTTTTCTGATCCCGCGGCAGCAGCCGGTGCCGGGCTTTCACGAGGTGGTGCTCGAAACGCTGCGCTTGCGGGGGATCCCCGCGCCGCGCCTTCAGCCGATCCGACTGCTGCAAACGGCCGTCTTTCTGGCCGCGGGACACCTGGGTGTGGCGCTTGTCCCCGAGTCCTTTCGAAACCACTTGAAAATTCGCGGCTGCGTGTATCGCGACCTCGCGGGTAATGCCGCTTACGCCGATCTGATCGGACTGTGGCGCAGCGGCGCGGTGCAGCCCATCCTGGGCAGGTTCATCCGCCAGCTGAAACGGATACAGAAGACTTCGGGATAGGCCGGCGTTGTGCCGGGCGCAGTTTTCCTTGGCCCGCATGTCCGGTTCCCAGGTGTATCAGATCTTCGCGGCGGTGAACAAGAATTTATAGTTCTGGAATGATACCGGATGTTTATTGGCGTTGATTCGCCGGCGGCATTAGAACTTTCAGGCGCGGCTCGCGATTCCCCACGCGAAGCCGGTGCGCACCTGCCAGAGGCGGGCGATCGTCGCGCTGCCCGGCACGGCCGTCGAATCCGCGGCCACTGTTAGACGATATCCCGCGCATATTTCACTGCGATCCGAAGAGGCCGAAAAGAATAATAAAGCCAGTGCAGGCGCGGGGGCAGGCGAAGGGTGCGGTATTCGGCCTCCGACGGGCCGGTCAACGATCCGCAAAGATACCGGAGGCGGTGCGCGGTGCGCTGGAACGCCCGCATACTGAACCGCGTGGATTCGAGTGCGGGAGCGGGAATGGGGGCGTCTTCCAGAAACCGTCGGCGGACGAGGTTCACCAGCGCCCGCGTGGCGCCGCCGGCGGGGAATCGCTGAGCCGCGGCCGGGAGCTCCACGCCGAGCATATCCCGCGCGAGCGATAGCGCCAGAGCGACCATGCGCAGCGTGCCGGTTTGACGGGCCTGGCCGAAGACATAATCCCAGTCGAGGCTGGTTTCCATCTGAATCAGCCGGGCGAAGTCGCAGAGCCAGCCGAGCCGTTCCCAGATGTGCTTGGCCCCGTGGGCGCTCAAAAACAGGGCCTGGTGTTCGGAGCAGAGAGTCGCGGCGGTCCGGCCGGCGAACGGAATTTCGCGCGCGCGCTTCCAAATGTGTTCTTCCTGGAAAACGGGCGGAAAATAATCCGGCCAGAGATGCCAATGCAAATCGACGGCGATGGCATTCCCGTTCGCAAAGCAGAGCTGGCTTTCGCGCGCGCGAAAGCAGGCCGAATCGCAGGGCCAGTGCAGCGTGGAGGC
>Ga0070739_10001502_pt1 | contig 34755 bp, 30 predicted proteins | sample Coa_R1_7_FD_66445 | JGI IMG/M metagenome (GOLD analysis project Ga0070739, IMG submission 66445) | Surface soil microbial communities from Centralia Pennsylvania, which are recovering from an underground coalmine fire - Coalmine... | ecosystem: Environmental > Terrestrial > Soil > Unclassified ...
GTTGTAGTCGGCCAGAACGCGAGTGATAGCGGATGTGAGGCTGGTCTTGCCGTGATCCACATGCCCGATCGTGCCGATGTTGACGTGCGGCTTGGTCCGCTCGAAACGCTGCTTTCCCATAATGATTTCCTCCAAAACCTCTTCCGGCGGCGCTATCTTAACGCCGGGAAGGGACTGCCGCGCACCGGGCGCTCCGGAATAGGAGCGAGACCTGCAGGGCGCCGGCAGCACGCGTTGGGATTGAGCCAGCCCACACTGGGAATCGGACCCAGGACCTCTTCTTTACCAAAGAAGTGCTCTACCTCTGAGCTATGTGGGCGGGATAAGGTGGTGGGGAGAGGAGGATTCGAACCTCCGAAGCGTTCCGCGACTGATTTACAGTCAGTTCCCTTTGGCCACTCGGGAATCTCCCCACGCTCTGGCGATCTGCCAAAAGTGCGGCAGACAAATTTTTACTCGGTGGAGACTGCTTCTTCCACCGAGTAAGTACTGCCAGTATACCACAGCCTCCCTGCTTGAGTCAAGGAGCGGGCCGCAAGAATTTGGAGACGGCCCACGCAAAAGTATGGAATCCCGGACCGCAAAATGTGGAACACCCTGTTGGGAGTTGTTCCCGGATGCCGGAAGGCCGCCGGCACATAAATATTACCGCAGGCGGCCGGCCGATTGGAGCCGGGAGGATCCCCAATCTGTTTCCAGGGAGCGAGAGGGAGATGCAGACGGCGTATTTCGCCCAGTCTTTGTTGCTTGGCTTTGTGCTTGCGGGCGCCGGAGGGGCGTTCTCTATGATGCCCCAGACGGGCCTCTCTCTCTCCCCGGAACAGATAGCTCTGCGACAGGTCGTGTTGCTGACGAATAAGGAGCGGACCGCCCACGGACTTCCGCCGCTGAAGCTGCAGGAGAACCTGAGCGCCGCGGCGGCCTGGATGGCGCAGGACATGGCCTCGCGCAGCTACTTCGCCCATACCGACCACGAAGGCCGCAGTATCGATCCCCGCCTGCCCGCCTTCGGCTACGGCGGCTATTCGTATATCGGAGAGAACATCGCCGCCGGCCAGGAGTCACCGATGGCGGCGGTCTCGGACTGGATGCAGAGCCCGCATCACCGGGAGAACCTGCTCAGCCCGGATTATAGCGAGATCGGCGTGGGTTACGCCGATCGCCCCGACAGCCTTTATCATTCCTATTGGGTGCAGGATTTCGGCAGCCGCTTCGACGTCTATCCGGTGGTCATCGACAATGAGGCCCCGGTGACGCGCGCGCCGGAGGTCTCGCTCTATATCTACGGCGCGGGCTGGGCCCGGCAGATGCGGCTGAGCAACGACGGCCTGAACTGGACGGACTGGGAGCCGTATCAACCTCATCGCGCCTGGACGCTGGCGCCCGGCTTTGGGACACGCACGGTCTTTGTGGAACTGAGGAACGGGCAGACGATCCGCCAGACTGAAGATTCTATCGAGCTGATCGGGGAGTAGTGACCTGAGTCCACCTATCCCCCTGCCCCCTTCCCTACTGCGTTCACAGCGAAGCAGGAACCACCGAATCGGAAGGAGCGATCCTTTCCTTAGCTTTTGCCGAGCAGGGACAGGGCTTTCTTGATGGCGGGATCGTCCTGGGTACGGACAGCGATATTCTTGAGCAGGGTCGTGACGACGGCCTGCGCCTTGTCCGGTGGGAAGCCGTCCTGGATGAGGGCAGCGATCAACTGCTCCTGCTGCCGGGCGATCTCGGCTTCGTTGAGGGCGCGGCGATGGTCGAAAGCGTCTTTGGCCCAGCGAAAGAGGGCGTAGGCAGAGACGGTGAAGAGCAGGTCCACGCCGGTCACGGTGATGTAGGACTGCGGCTCTTCCAGCGAGACCTGTTGGGCCGTCTCCTCCGCGACTTCCCGCAGAAACGCCGACAGCACGGCATCCGCTCTGGCTTGTTGATGGAATACATCCGCGTCCATAGATGTGTGTTCGCTCCTGCTATATTCCTAAGAGGCTATACGGCAATCCTGCCGGCCGCATCGCCCGGCCGATTTGGCCGAGTTGTATTTGCCGGGCCGTTTTAGCCGGGCAATGAATTACCCGCCTGCGGGGCCCTGCCCGTTGCCCTGCGGGCGGAAAAGCCTGGATTAGATCACGGATACCGATTTGGCGTACAGGACTCTCCGTATAGTTCTACCTTACTGTCTCGGTACCCTCTGGAGAGATTTTCGTACGATCTCCAGGCTATAAGGATCGTTAACGCGAATGAAAATTGCCTCTGCCTGCTTATAGAAGGCTACGGCTTCCACCATATTTCCCTGCTCCTCAGCGATCCTGCCTAGCTGGTGGAGAGTGCTGGCCTGGCCGTGTTCGTTTCCGATGTGCTCCTTGATAGCCAGGCTTTGCCGATACCAGCGCTCCGCCTCCTCGAACTGTCGGCGCTCCTCTGCGATCCTGCCTAGCTGGTGGAGAGCGACAGCATGATTCCGGTCATCGCCCGCCCGTTCGTAATGCTCTTTCAGACGATGGACTATTCGTTCTTGTGTTTCAAAATCCCGTTGATATTGCGCGATTTCCTGGCGATGCCCCAAGAGAGCTAGCCACAGATACTCTCTTCCTGGTAAGGGTTCTCCATTGGCGTCTGCAGTCTCCGCTTCCAGTTCGGTAACAAGTCGCTCCCACTCTACCCAACGACCTTGTGTATCCAACAATCTATTTAACCCATAAAGAATGCCCGCGATCGCATCCCATTGCCCATACTGTCGCGCCAGATGCAGGGCGTAGATGAGATTGCCCTCCTCCGCCTGAAGGAGATCGATTGCCATCCGGGCATTGCTTTGAAACAGATTGTTCAAAAAGCTTCCATACCCGCTATACACGGCTGAGAAAATCTGCTCCAGGCGATCCTGCAGGCCAGGAAAAGCTTGCTGGGCCAGATCGTGGAAGAACCAGGGCAGGGCTGGATGGACGGTATAGTAGCCTTCGCCTGCCTGCCGCAGAAGTCCGACCTCGGCAACTGTGTCCAGGATGCCTATCCATTCGTCTCTTCCCAATCCCTCGAGCAGATCAGGAATTTCTTCCGCCCGACACATCGCCGCTAGAATATCGGCATCCACAAAGCCTTGAAAGAGCCAGAGCAGCCCCAGGCGTTGACGCAAGGAAGTATCCAGAGCATCCAGGCGATAGGTCAGGGAGGCGGCCAGGGAGTGTTCCCGGCCTAAGTCGCTATCCTCTTTCGGCAGGGGGGCTTCGCCGGCTTGCAGGGCTTTCAGAAGAGCATCCGGCTGCATGCGCTTGAGTTCCGGCAGGACGACCTGAATGGCTAACGGATTGCCGCGCAGATACCGCAGCAAATCGTTGTAGGCGGGAAGCGTCTTGATCTGCCTGTCGTCGAGGCCGGCGCGCTGCAAGACACGGACCGCCAATTCCTGCGCCTCTACCAGTTTCAGCCCACCTACTTCTACCCGTCGATAGATCTTGCCCAGCCACGGCTCGTCGCGGCGGCTGGTGAGCAGCACTTTGGTCTGGCCGCCGCGCAGGTCGCGCAGGAAATCGCGCAGCTCTTTTTGCTCTTCGGCTGTCCATTGGGAAGGCGTCCCCTTCGGAAAGCCGGCGACCGGCTCGAAGTTGTCCCAGATGAGCAGGCAGGGGATCTGCTTGAGGATGTCGAGGGCCAGGCTGCGGCGCTGCTTGGCATCGAGAAGATGCCACTCGACTTGCAACTGGGCTTTGATGGTTGGCTGGAAGACCTGGCCGACGCGATCGTAGACCTGAGAGAGCGGCAGGTACTGCTCGAATTTGAAGAAGAAGATGGGACCGTCCAGGCCGCCAGTCTCGGCGCGCCAGCGGGCAAAGCCCATCGCGGCTTCGGTCTTGCCCACGCCCGCCATACCCTGCAGCAGCACGACGGTCTCTTTTTGGAAGGCGCGCTCCAGGTCGAGCATCACGCCATCCCGACCGATAAAGCCGAAGTCGGGCAGGTCGGGACAGCCGATCTCCACTCCGGCGGCAGCCTGCTTTTCCTGGATGGCATTGGGATCGAGGCGCAGGCCGCCTTTAGCTATCTTGGGAGTCAGACGGATAGACGTGGCTTCAAAGAGGATGGGCACCATCCAATCCTGCAGATCTACCTCGCCGATGGGCGAGGAGCGCTGCGGATGGGAGCGCAGCTCCGCCCGGCCCAGCGCCACGGCTCTTGAAAGCTCCTCGCCGTTGATGAGCCCTTCGTAGAGCCGGGCCATGAAGCGCACGGCGGTCTGGACGTAGACCGAATAGGCCATCGCGACCACGCCGCCGGTTCCCGCTTGCAGCAGATGATTGCCGACCGAGGCGTAGGTGGCGTCCGGCTTCGTCATGCCGGACTGGCAGGCGTTGAGCAGCACGACCGGCACGCCGGTAGAGGCGACCAGTTGGCCGATCTTTTCGCCGGTTATCTGGTTGGGCTTGCCGTCTTCTCCCTCGAAGAGCAGCCGGCCCTGTTCGCCCTGCTGCTGATAAAAGTGACTAGATCTTCCGCCTTGCGGGAAGGTTCCATGCCCGTCGAAATGCAGGACGTGATAGAAGCCGGGATTATCCTGCAGCACATGGGTCAACTGCTCGAAGGTGGGCGGGCGCAGGATGTCCAGGTTGATGCGGTCGCGGTGGGGACGGAACAGTTCCAGGAGCGGACGCGCGACGGACTGGAAGGGCACGTCGCCTTCCGGTCCGCCGGGGCGGCAGATGACCATGAGGATGTTGAAGGTGTCGCCACCAGTCAGGGGGCGGGGAGTAAATCTGACGTTCGGCTGGCTGCGGATAAAGGCGTGAGCCAGATGGGCGAGGACGCCGAAAGGCTCCTTGGTCGAATCGCGCATCAGCTCCCAGGGAATGCTGATCCCTTCCGGGCTATCGGCATGAATGACGATCCGGGTGTCGTCGAGGTCGTTGACGACATTGCTATAGTAAGCCAAAGCCTGGCGGTCGTTGAAGACGGCGTCGAACAGCTCGACGCCTTTGCCCTTCATCAGCTCTTCGGCCCGCTCCGCGCGGTTGCGGAACTCGCCCCAGGGGAAGCCCAGATACTCTTCCAGATACCACTGGATAAGTTTGCGCTCCTCATCGCTGATCTGAAACGCAAACTCGACTTCCTTCTCCTGCGGCTGCGCGCCTTCTTGCGCCTGATAGCTCACGCGCACGCGGGCCGGCGTAGATTCTTTCGCCGGAGAGTGATGGATGGTCAGCTCTTTCATCGATCGCCTTTCTCCCTCTTTGCAACAAGCTTTTACTTTGGTAGGACAAAGCCTTTGGCCCGGTCGAGCAGCCTTTAGATATAGTAGCAAGAAATGCTGGAAAAAGCAACAGGGAAATGCAGTTATAGACAGGACACATGCCGCGTATTGCTGAGGCTGTTATAGCATGGGAGTTGGCAGGAGTTGACAGCCTTAAAATTTTCACGGAACAATTCTGAAACTGACCCCGTATTACAAGCAGCGCATGTCCTCCTTTTCATAGAAATACCATCGAACTGCGATGGGCCTGTATCGGGTCGCGAAACTCGATACAGGTTCTTTTTTTGTCTCGTTCTTTTTGTCTCGGAGGTTAGGTGAGCGCGGCGACGAAGGATTCGAAGAGGCGGCGGGAGCGCTCGTCGTGGGGGGCGGTCTCTTCGGGGTGGAATTGAACGGCGAGGAGGTAGCGGCTGGCAGGACGCTCGACGGCTTCGATGACGCCGTCGGGGGCGCAGGCGGTCACGCGGAGGCCGTCGGCCACGTCGCGCAGGGCCTGATGGTGGAAGGAGTTGGTCGGCATCTCCTCCGCGCCGACAATGCCTCGCAGACGGCTGCCCGGCTCGGTGCGGATGGTGTGGCTGAACGCATCGCGGGCCATCTTAAGATCGCGCTGCTGGTGGACGATCTCGGAGGGGCGCTCGGAGGGCAGGTCCTGAAAGAGCGTGCCGCCCAGCGCCACGTTGAGAGACTGGATGCCGCGGCAGATGGCGAAGAGAGGCACGTCCTGCTCGACGGCCATACGGATGAGGGGCATTTCGGTGGTATCGCGGTCGGCGTCTACCGTGCCGAGTCTGGGATGTGGCACCTGGCCGTAGAGGGCGGGCGCCAGGTCCACGCCGCCGGAGAGCAGCAGCCCGTCGATGACACTCAGATAGCGCGCGATCACGTCCCGTTCGGTGGTCACCGGCAGGATGACCGGCACGCCGCCGGCCATCTCCACTGCCCGGACATACGCCCGATTGAGCACTTGCCGCGCGCCGGCTTCCGAATCCGCAGCCGCCGTACTGCAAGTAATTCCCACGACCTTACGCGCCATGTTTGCCTCCACTAGAACCGGACTGCCTTCTAAATTCCCACTCTTATTCGGGCGACTGAAGTCGCAGCCCCTGGGGCCCCTACCCCATGCCCAAAGTCGCCCTTCGGCGACTGGAGCCGTCAGGCTTTCTCCTCTTCCCTTAAGTCTGTAGAGACTGGAAGGCTGAGGCAAAAGCTTACTGTAGCAGTCCGCGCAGGCGGACTTTGCGCCTTTGTTGCTGCGACTTCAGTCGCCCGAACAAAGCTATGACTACCGCGCTGTGACCGGGGCTGCCGGAACAGACGGCCCGGCGTCTGCTACGGCAGGCCGATGGCGGCGCAGCCACCCGATGCCGATCAGGCCGGCAAGGACCATCAGGACGCTGACGATGTGCGTATCGGTCAGGTGCAGGCTTGGAATCAGGTAGGTCGAGGTCGCGCCCGCGCGGAACATCTCCACGACGAAGCGATAGAAGCCGTACATGGCGATGTAGCCGAAGAACATCTCGCCGTCCCGCCGGGGCCGCTTCTCCCAGCGCACCAGCAGCACGAAGAAGAGCAGATTGAACAGGCTGGCGTAGAACTGAGTCGGATGGCTGGGCGGCGTGAGGATCGGCGCGGCAGGCGGCGCGGGCTGATGGACGCTCTCATCCGGGAAGCGCACGGCCCACGGTAGATTGCACACCGCTCCGTAGCAGCAGCCGTTGAGCAGGCAGCCGATGCGTCCGATGGCGTAGGCGATGGCGAAGGAGGGCGCGCACAGATCGCCCAGGGCTAGCAGCGAGACCTTCTTCCAGCGGCAGTAGAAGATGAGGAACAGGATGCCGAACAGCAAGCCGCCGTGCAGGGAAAGCCCGCCCTCCCAGACTTTGAAGATGTCGAGCGGATGATGGGCGAAGCTGGACCAGTCCAGCAGCACGAACATCAGGCGCGCGCCGATGACCCCGAACAGCAGGCCGAAGATTCCGAGATCGAAGGCTATGTCCGGATGGATGCGCCGGGGCGAGCCTTCCGGCTCGGTCTGCATGCGGCGGTTACAGACGCGCACGGCACGCCACAGGGCCACCAGAAAGCCCAGGACCAGGAGAGTCCCGTAGGCGCGCACGGGGAATTTGCCGAGGTTAAACAGGATAGGATGCATGGTAAATCCGGATTCCGATTTCTGCCGTCGAGAGATTAATTCTCTTTCGAGCCGCTTCCGACCTCCTCGGCAGCCAGAGGGGACGCAGGAGTCAGGCTGTGCTCTCCGGCCTCTGACTCGATCCTGTGGGACCGCAGGAAGTGCAGCAGAAGCAGCACGATGCCCAGGGAGATCGCGGAGTCGGCGATATTGAAGATAGGCCAATGAATGATGCGCGCGTCAAAAAAATCGACCACGTACCCAAAACGCAGACGGTCGAGCAGATTGCCAAGCGCTCCCCCCAGGGCTAACGCGAAAGCGCCCCCGACCAGCAGCTCGATGCGCTGCATCCGGTGGTAAGCAAACAGCAATGCGAGCACGGCCACCGCCGCAAACCCGACGAAGAGCAGGTTGCCCTGCGGCAGCAAGCCCCAGGCCCCTCCGGTGTTCTGCGTGAGCGTCAGCGCAAAGGCGTTGCCGATGAGGGGCTTGGTCTGGCCCCAATAGAGCATGTGCCGGACCCACGCCTTGCTGAACTGGTCGCAGACAAAGATGAGCGCCACGATCACGTAGAACGTGGAAGGCTGCAGGCAGCGTATGATCGGTTCCCGCGGTGCGCTGTTAAGCGCAGGGGACGTGTTGTCTGTTCCGAGGGTCATAGATTTCTTTCGTTGGCGGTCTCTACGGTCATGGTAGCCCAGGGAATGGCGCGCAGACGCGCGACGGGGATCGGCTCGCCGGTGACCTCGTCCAGGCCATAGGTGCCATCGTCGATGCGGGCCAGCGCAGCATTCACCTGTTCCAGCAACTGCCTTTCATTGGCTTCAAACGCCTGGTACCGCTCGACGTCGTAAGTGGCCGCGGCGGCATCCGCGTCGTCGGCGGGATCGAAGCTGTACTGGGGCGCGAGCTCGTTGTCGGTGACGTCCTCCATCTCCTCGATCGCGCCCGACCGCTCTCGCTGGGTGACCCCCTGCAGGCGGTCGCGCTCCGCCAGCAACATCTTGCGGAACTCCTCAAAATTGATGTCCGTGCGTCTCTTTGTCTCCGGCATCTCTTTATCCCCTTCTGATCCCGCAAAACCACACCCCCCGGCCCCCTCTCCTTAAGAAGGATAGGGGGAGATTGTATGCAGGGGTGTTAGCCCGCTTGCGCGGGCTTTGTATTTCAGCACGGTTTTAACCCCGTGTGCCTCCCAGCACTTTTTCCGGTTCGCGCTCCAGGTCCGAGACGGCGCGGGCGCAGCGGGCGCACAGCTCCGGATGCGCGGGATCGGAACCGACGTCGGTCTTAATGAGCCAGCACCGCGCGCACTTGGCGCCCGCGGCCGGCGTTACGGCGACGAAGTTGCCGGACTCGGTGTGTGCTTGCGCCAGCTCTACCTGCGAGACCAGCAGCAGAGTCGGAAGCCAATCTCGATAAGGCTCCAGAGCGCGATAGGTCTCGGTATCGACGTCCAGATGAACGTGCGCTTCCAGCGAGTTGCGCACTTCGCCAGACTGCCGATTCTTCTCCAGGGCCACCTGCACGGCGTCGCGGAGCTCCAGAATGCGGTCCCACGGCGCCGACAGCCGATAATCCCGGCCGGACGGCTCCGGCATCGCCGCCAGATGGACGCTTTCCGGCTTGTCGGGCAGTTTCAGATAGTCCCAGACCTCCTCCGTCGTATGCACGAGGATGGGGGCCAGCAGCCGCGCCAGCGTCTCCGCCAGGCGGTGCATCGCCGTCTGCGCCGACCTTCGCTCCGGCCAATCGGGACCGGAGGCGTAGAGCCTATCTTTCAGTACGTCCAGATAGAACGCCGACAGTTCCACCGCGCAGAAGTTATGCACGGCGTGGTAGACCTTATGGAACGCGTAGACGTTATAGGCTTCTGCCGCGACCTGCACGACGCGGTCCAACTGCGCCAGCGCCCAGCGATCCAGCTCCTCCATCTCCGCCTCCGGCACAGCGTCTTTCGCCGGGTCGAAGTCGTGGATGTTGTTGAGCAAGAAGCGGAACGTGTTGCGGATGCGCCGGTAGGTATCGCCGACCTGCTTGAGCACGTTGTCGCCGCAGCTCACGTCCTCCATGAAATCGGTAGAGGCCACCCACCAGCGCAGCACGTCCGCCCCGTACTTTTCGATTACGGTCAGTGGATTGACGACGTTCCCTTTGCTTTTGTGCATGGCATGGCCCTGCTCGTCCAGAGTCCAGCCATTGGTGACGACAGCACTGTAGGGAGCATTGCCTTTCGTGGCGACGGCGACCATGAGCGACGAGTTGAACCAGCCGCGATGCTGATCGCCGCCCTCCAAATAGAGATCGGCGGGCCAGCTCAGGTCCGGCCAGTGCGCCTGATCCTCCAGCACGGCGCGGTTGGTCGAGCCGGAGTCGAACCAGACGTCCAGCACGTCCGTCTCCTTGCGCAGCTTACTGGTATCCGAGCCGCAGTGCGGGCACGTAAAGCCGGTCGGCAGGATCTCTTCCGGCGACTTCTCGTACCAGGCGTCCGAGCCTTCGCGCCGCGTCAATTCGGCGACCGCGCCGATGCTCTCCTGGCTCAGGATGTGCTCGCCGCACACGCTGCAGTAGAAGGCCGGGATGCCCACGCCCCAGGCCCGCTGGCGCGAGATGCACCAGTCGGGACGGTTGGCGACCATGCTCTTGATCCGGTTGATGCTCTCCGACGGATACCATTCAACCTCTTCGATAGCCTCCAGGCACTTCTGACGATGGCCGTCGTGGTCGATGTTCATAAACCACTGGACGGTGGCGCGGAAGATCAGCGGGCTATGGCAGCGCCAGCAGTGCGGATAGGAGTGCTCGATCTTGTCGTGGCCGAGCAGGTTGCCGGACCGGCGCAACGCGTCGATCACCGCGCGATCTGCCTCGCTGTCTTTGCCCTTCTGCTCGCCGACCGTAGAGACGCGCAGCCCCTCGAACGGCTGCCCGAACGCCTCGCCCGCAGCCGCGGTGTAGCGGCCCGACTCATCGACGGGCGTGAGCACTTCCAGGCCGTACTTCTGGCCGGTCTCGAAGTCCTCTTTGCCGTGACCCGGCGCGGTATGGACGACGCCGGTACCGGCGTCCATCGTCACGTAGTCGGCCATGACGACTGGCGAGGTACGATGGAAGAGCGGGTGCCGGAACACGAGCCCGGCCAGCCCCTCCCCTTTAATGGTCTTAACGGCCTCGAACTTCTCGGCCCCGATCGCCTGCATCGTCGCTTCGACCAAGGGCACCGCGACGAGATAGAGGCCGGTCCCTCCGTTCTCCGTGGTGGCGCGGACGAGCGCGTACTCGGCGTCCGGATGCACGGCCAGCGCCAGGTTGGCCGGGATGGTCCAGGGCGTGGTGGTCCAGATGAGCGCGAAGCCGGGCACGCCCTCGCCGGGATCGGCGTGATTGGGCGGCGCGGCGCCGGGCACGTTGAAGACGCCCATCGGATCTTCCCAGAGCGGGAAGCGGACGAAGATGCTGTTGGAGACGTGCGGCTCGTACTCCACCTCGGCGTCGGCCAGAGCGGTCTCGCAGGTGGCGCACCAGAGGACCGGCTTGAGCCCGCGATAGATGTAGCCGCGCTCCACCAGCTCCCCGAAGACCTCGATGATCTTCGCCTCGAACTCCCGGCTCATCGTCAGGTAGGGATCGCCCCAGTCGCCGCGCACGCCCAGCCGCATGAATTGCCGGCGCTGCACGTCGACCCACTGGGCCGCGTATTCCCGGCAGGCGCGCCGGAGAGTCACGCGATCCACCTGACGCTTCTCTTCGCGGAACCGGCGGGCAACCGCGTTCTCGATGGGCATGCCGTGGTTGTCCCAGCCGGGCACGTAGGGCGACTCGTAGCCCTGCATCGTCCGCATGCGCGTGACGATGTCCTTGGTCATCTTGTTGAGCGCGGTTCCCAGGTGGATCTCGCCGTTGGAGTAGGGCGGGCCGTCGTGCAGGACGAATTTACCTTTCGGCGCCCGCTTCTTGAGGCTCTTGCGATAAAGGTCCATCGCCTCCCAGCGCGCCTGGAACTCCGGCTCGCGGGCCGGCAGGTTGCCGCGCTGCGGGAACGCGCCCGGATCGTTATCTTTTAACGGCAGATTGAGCGTGTTGCGATAGTCACGCTTCGCTTCGTTGTTCTTGTCCATGTGTTTATCCATCGTGAATTCCGTAGGCCCACCCCCTTCCCCCTCCCTGGTTCGCACGCTGCGCTCGCAGGGGGAGACTTTTGAATTGAGTCCCCCCTCCCCTAAACTTGGGGAGGGGTCGGGGGTGGGGGCCGAGACGTAAAAAAACGCTCTGCCGGGGACGATCAGCGCGTCCCGGCCGGGCGTGGGATTCGGCGACGCCAGGATCGGGAAACGACGGATGCCGTCAGTCCTCCTGCGCCGCCTGCGGAATCACGATGATGGTGACCCGAGAGACGCTGAAACGCCGCAGGCTCTTATTCGCGCGTATCTGGGTGACGACTCGCACGCTATTTCTCCCACCGGAACGATCGTAAGATCTGATCGCAGACCGGGTCGTATCTCTTCATAGTGGCCGGCAGCATGGTAAAGGTCAGCTCGAAGGCGTGGTCCTGCCGGATGCAGACTACCTGCCGGTTCTCGACGGGCGGATGGCCCGGCAGATGCAGATGCGTGCGCCACGATTGGGCGGGCACTCCATTCAGCGTCGTCCGCTTCCTGGCATACATGACGCCGTTCTTGATCTTGACGTCCTTCATGAACGCGTTCAGATCGTTGTTCTCGACCGGCTTGGCGTAGACGGTGACGAAGAAGTTGGCCGCAAAGCCGTTCTCTGCCGGCCCGACGAAGGCGACGTAGGGCCGCGGCAGGCCGGTTTTCCGTGTCCATCCGGCGGGCGGCTGGAACGAATAGTGATAGTACGTATCGACGTATCGCGCGGGCTTTGCCGCTGGCGGAGCGGCCATCGCCCCCGCCGCCACGAACGGCAATACCAGGCCGAACAGAAACCGGCGCAGCGCGCCGAGAGAAAACAACCGATTGCGCATCAGGCGTAAATCACATCCCTACAGACAGTGCAGCCGGCGGAAAAGTTCTGCCGGCAGAGTTTACTGCTTACATTATACTGGATAGGTAGGAGCGCGTCAACGATTTGCCGCCGGGAGGGGGTTATGCTATACTACGCATAGCTATGAAACGCACGATTCTGCCGACGATTCTGGATACGCTGCACGCGCTGGCGCTGGTGCTGTGGCTGGGGGGCATCGTCGTCATCAGGGCGATCGTGGCGCCGGCCGCCTTCCACGTCACCGGCCTGACGAAGATGCAGGCAGGCTCCGTCGTGGGCGAGTCGCTCCGCCGTCTGGGACCGGCCATCGAGGTTTGCGGCATCGTAATGGTGGCCGTGCAGTTTTTGGTACGCCGCCGCTACATGCGCAGCCGCACCCTGTTCCTTACGGATAGCGTGCGACAGGTGCTGACTCTGGGGGCGCTGCTGCTGGCCGAATACGGCAAGTACATTCTGTTCCCGGCCCTGGACGCCGCCCGCGCCGCCAACAATATGGTCGCCTTCGACCAGGCCCATCATCTCTACTCGACGCTCGCGATGGTGCAGGTCTGGCTGCTGTTCGCGGTCGCCGTGCTCACCGCCTGGCTGCAGTTACCGCGCGTGACCCCTGCGCCGGCCCCCGCTACACCCTCCGCCGAGCCGGCCAAGCCGGCCGCCTCCCGCGCCATCCGCCGAGCCGCCAAATGAGTCCTTCTGAGACCGAGCCTCAGCCCTTATCGCAGCCATGCCCGCATTTCTTGCAATAACCTTAATCTCCTCTCCACGGCGTTAAAACGCCGTGCTGAAATACAAAGTCCGCCTGAGCGGACTCCATCTATCAGGTATTACCCCTCCCTACACAACGGAGACAGCGATCAGGAGTGGTAACCCGCGAAGCGGGTTTCGTGTTTCAGCACGGCGTTTTAACGCCGTGATCCAGGCGCTAATCGATATGAAAGCCCGTCGGCGACGCGGAAAATAGAATAGGCAATCTCTATAATGACTTGCCTCCAGGATATAGCGAAGGCCATTGTCAGATCAAGTGGCTGCCGGATGGTCAGCGGCTAAGCTTTATTGACGATAAAAAACGCTTTGGGTCATTCCAGCACAGCCTGGAAGGTAAAATCAAGAGGGAACGCCTTAGCAAGATCGGAGCCTGAGTTTTTATGTCTTCTCTTTCTTCACCGCATAGACCGCCGAAAGCGCCGATGGCCGCGACGCTGGAGCACGAGTTGACCGCCATCGTCGGGATGGAAGGCGTGCTGACGGGCGAGGTGGCGCTACGCGCCTACGACTGCGACGCCTATACGCCCGAAAAGCATTATCCCGACGTTGTCGTGCTGCCGCAGACGACGGAGCAGGTCGCCAAGATCGTCAAGGTGTGCAACCGGCTGGGCGTGCCGTTCGTGCCGCGCGGGGCCGGGACCGGCCTGTCCGGCGGGGCGATGGCGGCGGCCGGCGGCGTGGTCATCGCGACGACACGGATGAATCAGATTCTAGAGGTGGATGTCCCGAACCGCCGCATGATCGCGCAGGCCGGGGTGGTCAACGTCTATCTCACCAAAGCGGTCAAGGCGGAAGGACTGCACTATGCGCCGGACCCCTCCAGCCAGGGCGCCTGCACGGTCGGCGGGAACGTGGCGGAGAACTCCGGCGGGCCGCACACGCTCAAGTACGGCGTCACCACCAACCATATTACCGGCCTGACGCTGGTACTGCCGGACGGCGAGGTCGTGCATCTGGGCGGCAAGGCGGAGGATGCGCCGGGCTACGATCTGGTGGGGCTGGTGGTCGGCGCGGAAGGAACGATGGGAATCGTCACGGAGGTGACCATCCGCCTGACGCCCCTACCCCAGTCCGTGCGCACCCTGCTGGCGGTCTTCGAGACGGCCGACCAGGCCACGCAGACGGTCTCGGACATTATCGCGGCGGGCCTGCTGCCGGCGGCGCTGGAGATGATCGACACATTCATCATCAAGGCGTGCGAGGAGGCGTTCCATCTGGGCTTTCCGATGGACGCGGAGGCGGTGCTGATCATCGAGGTGGATGGTCTGGAGGTCGGGCTGGACGACGAGGCGGAGCGGGCGCGGACCATCGCGGAGCGCAACGGCGCGCGGGAGGTGCGCCAGGCGAAGACGGAGCTAGAGCGCGCCCTGCTGTGGAAGGCGCGCAAACAGGCGTTCGGCGCGCTGGGACGGACCGGCCTGAACATGGTCACGCACGACGGGGTCATTCCGCGCACGCGGCTGCCGGAGGTGCTGCGCGAGGTGCGCGCCATCGCCGCGCGGCACGGCCTGGAGGTCGGCAACGTCTTCCATGCGGGCGACGGCAACCTGCATCCCAACCTGATGTTCGACGAGCGCGATCCCGAGCAGGTGAAGAGCGTGCTGCACGCGGGCGAGGAGATTTTGAAGCTCTGCGTGGACGTGGGCGGCTCCATCACCGGCGAGCACGGCATTGGCGTGGAGAAGATCGACGCCATGGCCTGGCTGTTTTCGGACGCCGACCTGGCGCTCATGGAGCGCATTAAACACGTCTTTAACACAAACGAGCTATGCAATCCGGGCAAGGTCTTCCCGACCGCCAAGCGCTGCTGGGAGACCGCGCACGGCGCCCGCCTCACCCGCGCCGCGGGACGTGGCGCTGCCGTATAACCCCTCACGACCTCGGACTTTGCGATCCTGGCCTCTCCTAGAACCTTCGGAAAGGGCGAGGAGGAGATTTGGCTTGAGCGCAATAGTTGGGTCATCCCCTTCCCTTTAGAGAGGGGGAACGAGGGGATAGGTAAGCAGGAGAAAGAAATGCGAACGATGACCCTGGCCGCAATCGCGGTGTTGGTTGGATGGAGCCTGGTTGCAGCGTCGGTGCAGAGCGGCGACGTCAAGACCGAGAGCAAGAAAGTGCCGGTGCCGGACGTGGCGCTCAAGGACATGCCGCGCATGAAGGACCCGGACGCAGTAATGAAGAAGTGGCAGATCGAGGTCGTCTGGTCCCGGCCCAATGCGGGTCTGGTCAGCAGGGGCATCAACGGCTTCGATGCATGGCTGCTCTCGCCGGAAATGATCGCTGCCCTCGCCAACGCGCGGTCCAAGAAGCTCGTCTTGCACGATCTCCCGGCCCAGGAACTCTATACCCAGGTCCGCGACTTCTACTACGGCCCTTTGACCACCGCCTTTTACGGCGAGAAGATCGGCTTCCTGGTCACCATCCGCGTGGAGTTCGATATCAATCATGCCGAGGACATCAGCTCGATCTGGGACTTCCGGCTGATCACCGAAAAGGGCAAGCAGTTCAAGCCCGCCAGAGTCGTTCCCCAGGACACGCTCTTCAATATGTCTTACGATCCCTTCCGCGTGGGGACCTGGGCCAAAACCTACGGGTTGGTCTTCGATAATACCGATCCCGACACCAAGAAGCCCCTCATCAACTACGACACGCACGAAATCTCGCTGATGATCGGCAGCGACATGGGCAAGGGCATCGCCCGCTACCAGTTCGATTCCAAGCTGAGATAACGTCTTAGCGATAGACGCCCTCAAACCAATCTTCAAGTTCCGCGTGGGAAACAGGCTGACGGTCAAGAATAGTCTTCAGGCGGCGCAGGTCTTGCTCATCAGCAGAACGCCCCTTCACGTGAGCAAGGGCCGCATCAAGGGCAATAATAACGGCGGGCACATTGCGCCAATTCCCGGCTTCATCCAAACAAAGAGCTTTGAAGGCGGCTGAGGCAAGCGCCACGACATCGGCATCTGCCGGACGATCGTAATCTCGAAAGTCCTGCCATCCCAACTCGCGTAGTTGGCGTGAGGTCATCCGCTCACTGAGAAATATTTGAAGAGACTGTAGGAAGCGGGCAGCATCACTCGCTGAAGACGGCATGTACGTTCGCCTCCGAGACTCCAAGCTGTCGTCTCATGCGTCTGTACTCTTCGTCATCCAGGAGATCTATGTAGATGTTCAGCTCCTGACCGTCACAGGCTTGCTGCCAACTGCGGCTATAGTCGTGCGTCTCCTCACTCAGTTGGGCCGCATCCTTACCCTCGATCCATTTGATCGCCTGCTGCGCCGCGCGATGTCGAGGATCGTCGGGGTCGATTTCAAATTTCCGCTTTAGCGTGTAGGTAAATTCCGGGTAGGGACCAAGAGTCTCCCGATCTATGGTGATCCAGGCTTCAGCCTGCAACTCATGAAGCAGCTGATCGGCGTTATCTATGCTGGGACCGTTGGGCATTCGCACGATGGGATAGTCTGTCAAGACCTTTTGTTCATCCTTCCAATAGTATAAGTGGGCGTAGTAAAAGGCTTTATTGAGAGCCGTTTTTAAGCGTAACCTTCCGCCTGCTGCGGCCAAAAGGATACATATCAACTCCTTAGCCTTTGAAACATCATCACTCATGCTTGGCCTCCTGCTGTTTCACTGCCATTTGCTAGATAGATTGTACCATGACAAGTAGACACTCATAAAGTTATGATGGTCATAGCTGGCACATACTACCATATACACACAGCCTCTACTCCTTCGACAGGAGTAGAGGCTGTGTTCAAGTTAAAACGTCCCACAGGGGATTTAAACGATCTGCATGGGCATAAGGACGCAGAGATAGTCCGAGGTAAGGGGTGAGTCCTCGCCGCCGTCTTTGGGTGGATTGGCCACCGGGCGCAGGACGCCCGGCTTCAGCGGCTCGGTCAACTCCAGGTGCAGCAGCTCCTCCTCGATGACGCTCAGCACGTCCAGCAGGTATTTGGCGTTGAAGGCGATCTCCACGTCATCACCCTCGCGGGCAACCTCCACTTCCTCATAGGCGTTGCCCACCATCTGGCTTTCCGCCGTCAGCACCAGCTTGTCCTCTTCGGTGCGCAGGATAACGCGGTTGGCGTTCTCACGGGCCACGATGGAGGCGCGGCGCACGGCGCGCAGGAGTGGCTGAGTCGGGATGGTCAGCTTCTTGTGGAACTCGGCCGGGATGACACGCTGGTAGTTGGGGAACTGACCCTCGATAAGGCGGGAGACGATCTGAACGTCGTCCTCGCCGGGCAGGGCGAAGCAGACCTGGTTGCTGGAGAGCGTCACCTGCACGTCGCCCTCGGAGTCGGTGAGCAGGCGGGTCAGCTCGTTCATGGCGCGGGCGGGCACGATGGCGTTCTGGGAGCCGCGCGCATCCTTGACCGTCGCCGTCTTGACCGCCAGGCGATGGGTGTCGGTGGAGACGAACTTGAGCGTCTCGCCGTCGAAGACCATAAGGATGCCGGTGAGGATGGGACGGGTCTCATCCGTGGAAACGGCGAAAAGCGTATGCCGGATCATCTCCTTGAGACGGGCCTGCGGGATGGAGAAGGCGACCGCGTCTTTGACTTCCGGCAGCTTGGGATACTCTTCGGCGGGCAGGCCCAGGATTTTATAATCGGAGCGGTCGCAGTGGACACGGACGGTATGGCTCTTGTCCACAGAGAGCGCCACGTCGCTTTCTGGCAGGTTCGCCAGGACCTCGGTAAGGGTGCGGGCGGGGGCGGTCAGCGCGCCGCCCTCCTCGATGTTAGCCGGAATGCGGCAGGAGATGCCCAGTTCCAGGTCGGTGGCGATCAGGCGCAGGGCGTTGTCCTCGGACTGGAGGAGGATATGGCTGAGGATCGGCAGCGAGCTGCGGCCCGAGACAGCGTGGCCGACGGTCTGAACGGCCTCGAAGAGGGCTTTGCGGGGGCAGTCGGCTTTGAGAGAAGCGCGCAGGTCAGTGGCGGAAGCTACCATCGTCATGAACTCCTTTTCTTGTCATTGATTGGCGAGCAATAGAAGTAGCCCGCCGAAATGAGTGCTTCACCCTGACGACGCGAAATCGGATCAAAAAGTGTCGCGGCGGAAGAATTATTTTTTTATCGAGCGCCTGGGCATATAAAAGCCCTCTCCCTGAATGGAGAGGGCTGTAAGATAAGGGCAGAAAGAGGCTGGATAGATGGCATTCATTGCCATTCGAGGCAGGCGCGAAGATGGCGGCTGCAACGCGGATTGCGCAGCTTCTTGAGGGCTTTGGCCTCGATCTGGCGGATGCGCTCGCGGGTGACGCGGAAGTGACGGCCGACCTCTTCCAGAGTCTTCTGGCAGCCGTCTTCCAGGCCGAAGCGCATCATCAGGACCTCCCGTTCCCGCAAGGTGAGATGGTTGAGGGCGTCTTCGATCTTCTCGCGCAGGATGCGGTTCGAGGCCGCCTCGGCGGGCGGAAGGGCCTCATGGTCCTCAACGAAATCGGCCAGGCGGCTATCCTCCTCCTCGCCGACCGGGGTTTCCAGGGAGAGCGGTTCGGGGGCGACGCGGATGATCTCGGAGACGCGCTCGATGGGCATGTTCATGGCGCGGGCGATCTCGTCGATGGTGGGCTCGCGGCCCTGCTCTTGCAGGAGTTGAGAGGAGGTTTTGAAGAGGCTGTTGATGGTTTCGACCATGTGGACGGGGATGCGGATGGTGCGGCCTTGATCGGCGATAGCGCGGGTGATCGCCTGCCGGATCCACCAGGTGGCGTAGGTGCTGAACTTATAGCCCTTGCGGTAGTCGAATTTTTCGACCGCGCGGATCAGGCCGATATTGCCCTCCTGGATCAGATCGGGAAAGGCCATGCCGCGCCCGCTGTAGCGCTTGGCGATGGAGACCACCAGGCGCAGGTTCGCCAGGATCAGGGTATCTTTGGCGCGCGTGGCCGCGTAAGGATCCTCCTCGACATTCTCGATCCGCTTGGCGAGGACGATCTCATCTTCCAGCGAGAGCAGGGGCGTCTTGCCGATCTCCCGCAGCCACATCCGCACCGAATCGTCGAGGGGCAGGCCGTCCAGGGAGCCTAGCTCCTCATCGGCCAGATCGAAATCTTTGACGACCGCCTCCGTCGGCAGATCGTCGAGGACCAGCGGCAAGGAGTTTCCCAGGCCGCTGGCCAGTTTGTGAATAACCTCAATGCCTTCTTGAGCAAAGAGCTCGAGCAGATCATCTACCCGGTTGGCGTCCAGTTCTTCTTGACTCAGGCTGTCGTTGATCTCATCGTAGGTCAGGAACCCGCGGTCCTTTCCCTGAACGAGCAGGCGATTGATCTCCTCGGCGCTTTTACCTGAATCTCCGGCTACGCTGATCCTTACTCCCACTCTGGTAGCTCCTCTTATCGCGCGTGTCCAAAATTTGCCGGGTCGCGGCCCGGTGCGCTACGCCTCTTCCTCGGAAGGGGGTGATCCTCTGGCTTCTCGCACTCTCTGGTGGTACTGCTGAATTGCGGCACGCCGTTGCTCCGGCGTCAACGCTTCGTTCTGCAGGATCGCCGCCAGCTCTCGCTGAAGCTGCCGGTCGCGATGCTGCTGCAGCCGCTTGAGGCAATCGGTCACTGCCGCTTCATTAAGCAATTCATTCGACACCAAATAAGGAGAGTCCTCCAAGATATGGCGCAGAAAGATAGATAATTTTGCAGAATTTTGGTTAGAGTTCGCATCCGCGTCAGCGCCCGCGGTTTCCTCCTCGGAGGCCGGGGCCTCTTCTTCCTCCGCCTCGATCTGGCGCAGGAGCGGCAGCGGATCAACGCCGCCATCGGAGGCGGCAGGCGTCCGGGCGATGCAGGCGAAGAGCTGCCGGCCCTGCGGCGTGACCAGGCCGTCGGGCTGCAGGCGGCTGAGGATGAAGAGCCGCCACTCGGGACTGAAGAGCGCGCGCAGCAGTTGGCGCTCGGTCTTCTCCGCGCCGGTGAGCGCGGGTGTCTCCAGGGGCGGCGGGGTCGGATCGCCGACCGGGCCGGCGGGCGCGCGGCGCTTATCGCGGCGGTCGTAGCCGCGCCCGGCCTCCCCGCCCGGCCAGCCCTCGCCTTTGCGGACCACGTTCTGGGTCATGGGCCACTCGCCCCACTGCCGCGAGTTGGGCGGCCGGTAGGTGGGCGGTGGTGGCGTTTCGGCGAGTGGACGGCGGTTGGCGGCCTCGGTGAGCGGATAACCCTGGTCGCGTGCCGAGCGCGCGTGCATCTCGGCGTCCGCCAGGATCGCCTCGATGGCCCGCCGCGCGTTGATGTCGTGCAGGGGATGCAGAAAGGCCAGCCGCTGCGCGAAGCGGTCGCGCATGGAGAGCGAGCGGATGGAAGCCAGGATCGGGATGACCTCGGCCAGGGCGGCGTCGCGGCCGGCCTCGGTGTGGATGTCGTGCCGCTTCATCGCCAGCTCGACCTGGAAGTCCACGCGCGGCACGGCGTTGTCGAGGGCGGCCTGGAAGGCGGCGGTCTCGCCCCGGCGCAGCAGCGAGTCGGGATCGTCGCCTTCCGGCAGGCGGGCCACGCGGACTTCGGCGCCTTCTACGCCGATCCCCTCCCAGACCTGCGCGCCGCGCAAGGTCGCTTTGATCCCCGCCGCGTCGCCGTCGTAGCAGATGACGACGCGGGGATTGTAGCGCGCCAGGATGCGGGCATGCTCCTCGGTCATGGCGGTGCCGAGCGTCGCCACGCACTGCGTAAAGCCGGCCTGATGCGCGGTGATGACGTCCAGATAGCCCTCCACAAAGACGGCGGGGATCTCGCCGGAGAGCTTCTTGCGGGCAAAATAGAGGCCGTAGAGCGTGCGGGACTTGTCGAAGAGGATAGATTGCTCGGAGTTCATGTACTTGGCGGGATGGTCGCCCAGCGCGCGGCCTCCGAAGGCGACCACGCGCCCGCTCACGTCGTGAATGGGGAGCATGAGACGATTGCGAAAAAAGTCCATGTACCCCCCACCCTGCTCCCGCGCCCGGATAAGGCCGGTCTTCGCCGCCAGCACCAGATCAACGCGGTGCCGCTGCAAATAGAACGTTAAAGCCTCCCAATCGTCGGGCGCGCTGCCGATCTGGAACCGCTCCTGCGTCTCCTTCAGGATGCCCCGCTGCGCCAGGTAGGACTGTACCTCTGGGCTTTTCGCGAGGCGGTCCTGAAAGAACCGTGCGGCCAGGTTGTTTAGCTCGAACATCTGCTCGCGCTCGCTGGCGCGCTCCGGACTGACGCCCTTGCGCTCGAACGGAATCCCGGCCCGCCGCGCCAGGAACTCCATCGCCTCGACGAATTCTAGATTCTCTTTCTTCTGGACAAATTTGAATACGTCGCCTGCCTCTCCACAGGAGAAGCACTTATAGATTTGTAACTGCGGGATGACGCTGAAGGAGGGGTTTTTGTCGTTATGAAATGGGCAGAGGCCCTTCCAGTTTTTGCCTGCTTTCTGCAGGCGCATGTACTGGCTGACGACCTCGACAATGTCGTTTCGGGCGCGAATCTCTTCTTTTAAGTCCTGCAGATCGCTCATAATTGGTAGATGTCGCGGTATTTGGCGGTGAGGTAGTCCATGTAGTAACGGGAGGTCAGCGGCTCGCCCGTGGCCTTTTGGATCAGCTCGGCGGGCAGGTATTTTCGGCCATAGCGGTGGACGTTCTCCCGCAGCCAGCCCAGCAAAGGCGCGAACTCGCCCCGCGCGACCTGCGCGTCCCTTTCGGGCAATGCCTGGCCGATGGCGTGCCAGAGCTGGCCGGAGACCAGGTTGCCGATGGAGTAGGTCGGGAAGTAGCCGATCAGCCCGCCCGACCAGTGGACATCCTGCAAAACCCCTTCGGCATCATTGGGAGGCGTAATGCCCAGATACGCCTGCATCTTGGCGTTCCAGGCCGCAGGCAGGTCGGAGACGGCCAGCTTGCCTGTCAGCAGGTCGCACTCCAGCTCGAAGCGCAGGAGAATGTGCAGGTTATAGGTGACCTCATCGGCCTCGACGCGGATGAACGAGGGAGCGACTTTGTTGATGGCCCGGTAGTAGGCTTCCGGCGCAACGTGGGCAAAGGCGTCGGGGAATGTCTCCTGCAGCAGCGGGAACAGAAACGTACTGAAAGCGCGGCTGCGCCCCACCAGGTTCTCCCAGAGCCGTGATTGGCTTTCATGGATGCCGAGCGAGGCGGCGTGCCCCAGAGGCGTCGCCTCGTATTCCGGCGGGAAACCCTGTTCGTAGAGTCCATGCCCGGCCTCATGCATCGAGGCGTAGAGCGCCTGCGACAGAAATTTGGGATCGAAGCGGGTGGTGATGCGCACGTCATCGCGAGAGAAGCTGGTGCAGAAGGGATGCGGCGCCTCGTCCTGCCGTCCGCGCTGCAGATCGTAACCGATGGCTTGAACGGCGCGTAGGGTCAGCGCTTTCTGTTTCTCGATCGGGAAATCCCCATGAAGCAGGCGATCGTCCACCGGATGCGCGCTGGCGGCGATGGCCTGAGTGAGGGAGATGAGGGCCGGCTTCATCTCGGCGAACATGGCGGCCACATCGGCCTGCCGCGCGCCCGGCTCGTAGATGTCGAGCAGAGCCTCATAGATGTGATCTTTGTATCCTAGAGCCTCCGCCTGACGACGCGTAAGGTCGAGCATCTTCTCCAGCGCGGGCGCGAAGGCGGCGAAGTCGCTGGCCGCGCGGGCACGCTGCCAGATGTCCTGCGCCAGCGCCGTATGGCGGGCAAACTCAGCGACAAGATCGGCCGGCAGCTTTATGGCGCGGTCGTAGTCGCGCCGCAGCGCGCGCAGCAGGCGCGCGTCGTCGCTGTCAGCATCCGTTCCGGCGGTATCCGCTTCGGATTTTGCCAGCAGGGCGCCGATCTCCTCGGCAGTAAACAGTTCGTGAACGAATTCGCCTAACGTGGCGGACTGCTCCGCGCGGGCCGCGACGGCGCCGGGCGGCATATAGGTCTGGAGGTCCCATTCCAAGAGGGCGGCCGCTTCCCCTAGACGCGCGATTTTTGCCATACGGCTCTTGAGTTGAGATAGATTTTCGCTCATGATCGCTTCCGAAGAAGACTCCTTTGCAGAGAATGACAGTCAACTATACCAGCAAACCGGGCTGATTGCTATAGCTTCCGAGAAAAGAATGGGCCGCCCTAAAACACGGTGGTAGAGACCGGCGATATAGGCGGCGGAAAGGGGTGAATCCCGCCGCAATTTATAGGTAGACATTTTGTCACTAGGTAGACAAAAGTATTTGACAAATACCTATCTTTAGAGTATAATAATTATGAAATCGTGCGATAATGGATGGTTTGGGGAAGGGGTTAAAAGCAAGATGAAACAGCTAACGAAAAAAGACCTGGCGCTCTCCCTGCGCGCGGCAGGCCGCACGGTCGAGGAGATCGCCCAGGTGCTGCAGTGCTCGCCCAGTTACGTCGCCAATGTCCTCATTGCGGCCGGCCGGCCGACGGACTATAGCGACCTCTATACCAGCAGCTCGGCACAGAACGCCTACGCGCGCACCTTCAACGGCGTGCTGCGGTTCAAGAACGTGGAGGCGGCCCGTGAATCGGTGGCGCGTATCGACGCCCTGTTCCACCACTACGCCGGCGAGCACGATCGGCGCGGGCAACACCAGGCCCAGCTGATGGCCTTGATCGGCAAGAACCGGGCGGAGGGGATCGGCAAGCTGGAGGAAGCCAAAATCTTCGCGGACTGGCTGGCCACCCATCTGGATACTGCCCATGCGCCCGCCTGCGATCTGGGACCGGCCCCTGCCGAGACACCGGACGCGGAAGAGCATGCAGCGGATACGGACTACAGCCAGATGTCGCCTTACGAGGCTACTCTCGCTTTTTCCTAGCTTGCCGGAGGTTTTCCACCTCTGTCTTTACAAAACAAGCGTCCTCGCGGACGCATCCAAATTCCCCCTCTCCTTACGAAGGAGAGGGGATAGGCGCAGCCGCGGGGGGGTGAGGTTTCTGAGGTGAGGTCTTCTGCCGGGTGTTGAAAACACCCGGCAAATCTTTTTTACCAGCCCCGGACGGCCATGCGCTCTTCTTCGGCCATGGTGCGGACGTCGAGGCTGGGCATGCACTCGCCCAGGCCCATGGAGACTTCGGCCAGGAACTTCGGATCGTCGTAATGGGCGACCGCGTCCACGATGGCGCGGGCGCGCGTTTTGGGATCGGAGGACTTGAAGATGCCGGAGCCCACGAAGACCGCCTCCGCGCCCAGTTGGACCATCAGGGCCGCGTCGGCCGGGGTGGCGATGCCGCCCGCCGAGAAGTTGGGTACAGGCAGCTTACCGGTCTTATGCACCCCCATAACCAGGTCGTAGGGAGCGCGCAGCTCCTTGGCGGCGACCATCAGCTCGTCCTCGCGCATGCTCTGCAGGCGGCGGATGTCGCGCATGACGGTCCGCATGTGGCGCACGGCCTCGACCACGTTGCCTGTCCCGGCCTCTCCTTTGGTGCGGATCATGGCGGCGCCCTCGCCGATGCGGCGTAGGGCCTCGCCCAGGTCGCGGCAGCCGCAGACGAAGGGGACCTTGAAGGCGTGCTTGTTGACGTGGTTCTCCTCGTCGGCGGGCGTAAGCACTTCGCTCTCGTCGATATAGTCCACGTCGAGAGCTTCCAGAATCTGGGCCTCCACGAAATGCCCGATGCGGCACTTCGCCATAACGGGAATGGTGACCGCGTCCATGATCTCTTTGATCATCTTTGGATCGGACATGCGCGATACGCCGCCCTCTTTGCGGATGTCCGAGGGAACGCGCTCCAGCGCCATGACGGCCACTGCCCCTGCCTCCTCGGCGATCACCGCATGCTCGACGTTCACCACATCCATGATGACCCCGCCCTTGAGCATCTCTGCCAGGCCTACCTTCGTCCGCCAGGTAGATTTCTGCGCCTCGTATTCACTCATACTCGTCTCCTCAACAGTTGTCAGTTGCTAGTTGTCAGTTGTCAGAAAAACCAGCATCAACTGGCAACTGAGAACTGACAACTAGCAACTGTTGTTCACATTTCCCGTCGCCACTGCAGGGCGGAAATAAGGGTAGCCTGGTCGGCGTAGTCCAGATCGCCGCCGGCAGGCAGGCCGTGCGCGATCTGAGAGACCTTCACGCCCAGCGGCTTAAGCCGCTGCGCCAGAAAGAGCGCAGTGGTCTGCCCTTCGGTGGTCGGATTCAGCGCCAGAATGACCTCCTGAACGCCATCGGCGACCCGCGGGAACAACTCGCGGATCTTGAGATGTTCCGGGTGGATGTCATTCAGTGGGTCGATCAATCCCTGCAGGACGTGATAGAGTCCTTTATATTCGTTGGTCTTTTCCATGGCGATCAGGTCGCGTGTCTCGGCGACGATGCAGAGCAGGCTGCGGTCGCGCTTGGGGTCCCGGCAGACCTCACAGAGTTCCTGATCGGTGAAGTTGGAGCACTCTTTACAGAATCGGATATGCTCCTTGACCGTGATGATAGCCTCCGCCAACTGCTGCGCCTCTTCTTTGGGCAGGCGCAGGATATAGAAGGCCATGCGCTGGGCGGATTTGGGGCCGATGCCGGGAAGGCGTTCCAATTCGGCCACCAATCGCGCGAGCGGTTTGGCGTAATGTGGCATAGCGTTTTCGAGTCCTTAAGCCCTCCTGGAGGGCGGGCACAACCTTATCCGCCGAGCAAGCCGGGCGGCAGCTTGAGGTCTTCCAGGGGACTCATGATCTCCTTGGTGCGGGACTGCTGATCCTCCTCGGCTTTGGTGGCAGCCTCTTTGACGGCGGTGATAATGAGGTCTTCCAGCATCTCCACGTCCGAGGGGTCCACGACAACGGGATTGATCTTCAGCTCGACCAGATGGCCGAAACCATCCACGACGGCCGTCACCATGCCCCCACCCGCCTGCGCCTGAACGCGCGTCTCGGCGAGCTCATCCTGGAGCTTGGCTGTATCTTCCTGCATCTTCTGGGCTTGCTTGATGAGCTTCTGCATATCGCCCAGACCGCCGAAGCCGCCGGGCAGACCGCCAAATCGGGCCATGATTTTCCTCCTGTACTCCCTCTCTATAATACGATTTTCACGCTTGATTCTATCCCCCATGGGGTTTTAACCCCGTCAGGATATCTGTTCCGTCTTGACGACCTCACCGCCGAAGAGCTCCAGCGTCGCGGCCAGCAGACCATCGCTCGGCGGGGCGTCGGGCGCCGGCGAATCGGCAGGCATCTTCTTGCCGTTCGTCGCTTCCGCCCTGGAAACCGGCGGCGCGTCGATAGGCATCTCGAAGTCGGCGATGCGCGCAGGCGCGGCGGCGACCGGCGCGTCCAGCAAGGGCGCGATCTGCGCGGCGGCCGGGGTGGAATCGGCTTCGGCGCGCTTTATGCCGGTGTCCTCGGCCATGATGCAGCGGATCTTGTAGCCTTCGGTCTTCAGGACATCGTTGATCGTCTTCTCGATCGCGTTCCGGCCCTTCTCCTTGTTCTGGATGCGATCGCGGGAGAAGGAATCGGTGAAAGCGAGGAGGATGAGCTTGCCTTCCAGCGCGATTACCTCCGCCTTGCTCAGATACGGCAGCCCCTGCGGGCTGACAGACTTGAACACCTTCAGGATGCGCGGCCAGGCGCGCTGGATCACGTCCAGGGTAACGTCGTCGGCGAAACGAGAATCGTCGCGGGCTGCCGGAGCCACTTCCTCAGCAGGCTTTGCGCCGCTTCGGGCGGCTGTCTTGACGGGGGTCGGCGTGACGGGCGCGGCCTCCTCGACCGCATCCGGCTCCTCCTCGTCCATAGAAACGCTCGCCACCACGGAAGCGGCGGCGAGAGTAGGCTTCGGAACGACTGTCGGGGTCGCAGCCAGCGGTGGTGGGGAGGGAACATCACGGGTGGCGGGCCGCTCCGCACGCTCCGGTGCGCTCCCTTTTCCAACCGCCACCGCGCTCCCTCTTGCCTCTGCATGATTGCCCGGAATCAGGCTGAGCAGGGTCCGTTCGAGCAGCCAGCGGTGCTGGTTGGTAAATCGGATTTCGCGCTCCGCCGCCGCCAGAACGCCCAGCATGTCCAGCAGCGTCCGGGGGGTATAGAGCGCAGCCTGCGGCTTGAGGAAGGCCAGCCGGTCTGCGCCCAGTTCCTGCACGGCAGCCTGCTCCGCTCCGGCGGATACCAGCATCAGGTCGCGCAGGTGGCCGGAGAGCGCAGTCAGCAGTTGGCGCACATCCTTGCCGCTGCCGATCAGCTCGCCGGCCAGAGCGAGCGTCTCGTCCCAGCTTCCATGCGCCAGCGTCTCCGTGACGCGCGCCAGCGTCTCCGTTCCCACGGTGCCGATGGCCCGGTGGACCGTCTCGGCGGTCACGTGGCCGTCGGAATAGGCCAGCACCTGTTCCAGGAGCGACAGCGCGTCGCGCCAGGAGCCTTCTGCGCTCCGTGCGATGGCCTGGACTGCCTCCGGCTCCGCCGTGCAGCCCTCCGCTTCCACCACGCGCTGCACTGCCGCCGTCAGGTCCTGAAGCGTGCCGCGCTTGAACGCGAAGAGCTGGCAGCGGGAGCGGATGGTAATGGGGACTTTATGCAGCTCCGTGGTCGCCAGGATGAAGATGACGTGCGGCGGAGGCTCTTCCAGCGTTTTGAGAAGCGCATCAAAGGCTTTGGCCGACAGGTCGTGGACCTCATCGATAATATAGACCTTATAGCGGGCCTCGCCGGGCGCGTACTGAACGTTCTCGATGATCTTCTCGCGCACGTCGTCGATGCCCGTCTCAGAGGCGGCGTCCATTTCGACGACATCCATGCAGGCGCCGTCGCGGATGCTGACACAGAGGCGGCATGTTCCGCAGGGAGTCGGCGTCGGGCCGTCCTGGGCGACGCAGTTAAGCGCGCGGGCGAGCAGGCGGGCCGTGGACGTTTTGCCGCAGCCGCGCGCCCCGTGGAACAGGTAGGCGTGGGCGACGCGGCCAAAGCGCAGCGCGTTTTGCAGCGTCTGCGTCACATGCTCCTGCCCCATCAGCTCGTCGAAGCTTTGAGAGCGATATTTGCGATAGAGGGCAACGTAGGTCATCGAGGCATTTCAATCGGAATAGCGATGCGGGCGGCAGCGCAATGTATCGGAGAGAAGAACGCGCGGCGCTCAGAGCCGGGTTAACAGAACGCACACAGGAGGTCAAGCTTAGTGATGCTTCCTTCCGGATCTGACACGGTTCGCCAGCCTGCTGCTGCGCCTGGCCCGGCTCTGAGCGCCGCGCGCTACCGTTTTATTATACCAAACCTCCCTGGGGAAAGCAAATCAGACGGCGCCGTCGCCGCCCCGCGTTTTGGTCCTCTGGACGGATGAGGTTGCCAGGCGAGCAAGACTGGGAACATATCCAGGCTGTCAATACGTCATTCTGAGGCCAGATTAAGATTCGGTTAAAAGTAGATTATGGGAGCAAATAGAAACGTTCCCATTCGTAGAGGCAACAAACATGAGCGAATATATCATCCGATTCTTTATCGGGGGTCTGGTCGTTTCGATCTTTGCGGTGCTGGGAGACCTTTTCAAGCCCAAGAGCTTTGCCGGCCTGTTCGGGGCAGCGCCTTCGGTCGCCCTGGCGACGCTGGGACTGACCGTTCTCAAGAAAGGCGGGCCGTATGCCGCTATCGAGGGCCGCTCGATGCTCATCGGTGCCGTCGCGCTCTTTGTCTACAGTATGCTGGTAAGCTGGCTGCTCCTGCGCTGCAAGTGGCATTCCCTGCTAGCCGCCGTCACCGCCCTGATACCCTGGTTTGTGGTCGCGCTAGGTCTTTGGGCGCTGATCTGGGGATGACCTCACCCCCTCTCCAATCGCCATCGGTGCCTCAACGGTTCGGCACCCCTCCCCCTCTCCTTCAGAAGGAGAGGGGGAGAATGATGCTCTAAGAATCGCTCCTCTGCTTAACGAGGAGCGAGGGAGATCGAGATAGGTAGAAGCGATGAAAGTAAGAGTCAATGTATCCGCTCTGGGACGCACCAAGTGGCATGAGTATCTGGTCCGCTTCGTATTCGGGGGCCTGGTGACGGCCCTGACCGGATGGGTCGCCAAGCAGTATGGCCCGGTTGTCGGCGGGCTGTTTTTGGCATTTCCCGCCATCTTTCCGGCCAGCGTCACGCTCGTGCAGAAACACGAAGCCAAAAAGGATCAGGAGAAGGGCGGATCCAAAGCGGAAGGGAAAGAAAAAGGAAAGGGCGAGGCTGGCGTGGAGGCGGCGGGAGCAGCGCTGGGTAGTATCGGACTGCTGGCCTTCGGCCTGATCGTGTGGCAGCTTATGCCGCGTCTGAGCCTCTGGGTCTGCCTGCCATTAGCCCTGCTCGCCTGGGCGGTCGTCGCCGTTGCGAGCTGGTACGTCTGCCGGAAGGTCAAGCTCCCGACCGGTCACTTAAAAGCCGTCCAGCGGCGAAGCGCCTGATCCGGCATTTCCGGGAACTCATTGAAAACGTAGCTCGTCCGGTCATTGATAGGCTGAATGATCCTGATTCCAGGCAGACATCCTGATGTGCCCGCCTGGAAAAAGGCGCGGCGCGCGGATTCTTCCCCGCTGCCCGCGCCTTTTTGTTGCGATTCTGAATGGAGGCCTGTGCGCTCTCAGCTTCCCGGTGGGTGATCGGGCACAAAGCCTTGCAGTTTCACCAGCAGGTCCCGAACGACCGCCTCGCGCGCCTTGAAGAGCTGCTTTGCGTCGTGGCTTTCGGCATGGTAGCCCTCGGAGCGCACGTCCCGAAGCTCCTGATCCAGCATCTCGACCAGGAGGCGAATCTCCGTCTCGTTAAGCTCTATCTGCATGCGTTTCTCCTTTCGGAAGGCGAGGTTGTATCCCATTCAGGCCGATCCAGGCCATCACGATGGAGAGGAGCCAGGGGATCAGGCCGAAGAGAATCAGCAAAAGAGGCACGTAGATCCAGATCGTTTTCCAGTAGGCTGCAGGCGGCATCTTCGCTCTCCACGCCGACGCCCGAACAGGCTTGTTCCGGGCATGTTGTGTTATTATCTAGTATAATGTAGGCAGATGAGGAGTTCCATCAAGGAGCGAGGAAAACCTGCTTCGTTTCTTGAGAACCGGATGAGGTCACGATCCGAATGACGAGCAGCACACTCACCGCGGAAGGACTGCAGGTTCCGGACGAGCTGAAAGAAGCCTGGAGCCAGCACCCCGCCATTGTCAAATTGGGCGACCCGATCCTGCGCACCGTGGCGAAGCCGGTCACACAGATCACAAAAGAGACGCACCAGTTGATCGACCGGATGGCGAAGATCATGCGCGAGGCGCACGGGCTGGGACTGGCCGCGCCGCAGGTGGGCGTTTCCACGCGCGTGATTCTCTACGACGCCGGCGAGGGGCTGCGCGTGCTGATCAATCCCAAGATCGTCAGCATACGAGGCGAGCAGTTGGAGCCGCCGGAGGGCTGTCTTTCCATTCCTGGCCTGCAAGGCCAGGTGCGGCGCGCCATGGAGATCAAGGTCCAGGGTTTCGACCGGCGCGGCAAGCCCGTCACCCGGCGCGCCACCGAAATGGAGGCTCGCGTGATCCAGCACGAGATCGACCATCTGGACGGCGTCCTGTTCATCGACAAGGTGGATCCCGCGACGTTAGAGTGGGTGATCGGCCCCGGCGAGGACGACGACGGCAACGCCGCGCCCAGGGAGTAGCAGTTGTCAGTTGCTAGTTGCCAGTTGTCAGAAAAATCCAGTTTTATCTGGCAACTGACAACTGATAACTGACAACTGTATAGTGAGGTGGGTAGTCGTGACGGACCGTAAGCTGAGAGTGGTCTTTTTCGGGACGGCGGAGTTCGCCGTCCCTTCGCTTGAGGCGCTGCTGCACGCGGGGCACGACGTGCTGGCTGTCGTGACGCAGCCGGACAAGCCGCAGGGCCGGGGGCGGCAATTGGCCGCCTCTCCGGTCAAGAAGGCCGTGGAGGCGCGCGGCCTGCCGCTCCTGCAGCCGCGTCGGGTCCGCTCGGAGATGTTTTTGGAGAAGATGCGCGCGCTGGCCCCGGATGCGCTGGCGCTGGCGGCGTTCGGACAGATCATTCCGCAGGCGCTGCTCGACCTACCGCCGCTCGGCCCCATTAACGTCCACGGCTCGCTGCTGCCGAAATATCGCGGCGCCGCGCCCATCCAGCGCGCGATCATGGCTGGCGAGATCGTGACCGGCATCACGACCATGTGGATGGACGCCACCCTGGACACGGGCGACATCCTGCTGGCCGCATCGCTGCCCATCGCCCCGGACGATACCGCCGGCACGCTCACGCCGAAGCTGGCCGATCTCGGCGCTCGGCTTCTGGTGGAAACGCTCGCCGGGCTGGCCGCCGGGACGCTCCCCCGCCGCCCGCAGGACCATTCTCAGGCCACTTTCGCCCCGGCTATCACGCCGGAAGATGGAATTCTGCGCTGGGAGGAGACGGCGGAGGCGATCCGCAACCGCATCCGGGGCGTCAGTCCGCGACCGGGCGCTTTCGCGGCCATCAAGGGCAAACGGGTCAAAATCTGGTCCGCCGAGATTGCCGCGCCCTCTTCTGGGGCCGTCGCGCCAGGGACCGTGCAGGAGATAAGCAAAACCCCGGCGGGGGTACGCGTGGCCGCCGGAGACGGCACGACGCTGCTCCTCACCGAGGCGCAGCCGGAGAACGGGCGGCGCATGTCCGCCGCCGATTGGGCGCGCGGCCTGCGCCTCGCTCCCGGAGATTCTTTTACCCCCTTTGAGTCGCTAGTTCCTGGTCGCTAGTTGCTAGTTACAGATGCCGCACGCGCTAGTAATAGGTACGAAATCCCTAGCAACTAGCAACTAACCACTAGCAACTATTCTTCTGCGGGGCCAGTTTTTCCACCAGTTGCGGCAGCCGCATGGAGAGCGCGGAGTTCGCGACCAGTAGATCGCATCCCGCCGCCATCGCGTTCGGCCGCACCTGCGGCATCCATTTGTGCGACACGAATCCCAGCACCGGCGGGGCGTGCGGCAGGGCCTTGATCCGCCGCACCACCTCCGGCGGCTCCAATTGATCGCGTCCGAAGTTGACGATGACCAGCGCCGGCGGATGCGCCTCCGCCAGCGCCAGCGCCTCATCCCGGCTTTTCGCTATCCACACCGTATAGCCGAGCCGCTGCAGCGCCTTCTCGATCCGCACGCCGAAGAATAAGTCGTCTTCGACGACTAGCACTTCTCTTTTTTCTGGCTTCTCTGTCATCTTGTTATCTAGTTTTGTCGGGCGGCTAAAGTCGCTGCAACAAAGGCACGAAGTCGCCCTTCGGCGACTGGCTTTCAATACAGTCCCCCCCTCCCCTAAAATTGGGGAGGGGAAGGGGGTGGGGGCCGTCCGCGTAGGCGGACTTTGTGCTCTTGTTGCTGCGGCTTTAGCCGCCCGAGCTTCCTGCCGGGGGGCTTAATGCTTCATGCCAGAAGCGCTCGACGCGAGGCCATTTGCTGGCGCGGGAGGCGGGTGGCAGATAGCGGACAAACTCCGGGCCGTAGTCTTTGGTGATGAGGCGGGTGTCCAGGATGCAGACGATGCCCCGGTCGGCGCGGGTGCGGATCAGCCGCCCGAACCCCTGCTTGAGCCGGATCTGCGCCTGCGGCACGGCGTATTCGCGGAACCAGTCGCCGCCCGCCTCGATGATGCGCTGGGTGCGCGCTTTGGTCACCGGCGAATCGGGAACGGCGAAGGGCAGCCGGTCGATGATGACGCAGGAGAGCGCCTCGCCCTGAATATCCACGCCCTCCCAGAAGGTCTGCACGCCGAGCAGACAGCCGTTCTCGCTCGCCCGAAACGCCTCGACGAGCTTACCGGGCGGCAGATCGCCCTGCTTGAACAGGGGATACGGCAGCTTGTCCTTGAGGTGATCGTAGACCGTGTTGAGCATGGCGCGGGAGGTGAACAGCAGGAACGCCCGGCCCTCGGTCAATTCCAGGACCCGCTCGATCTCCGCCACGACTTTATCCGTGTAGGCCGGGACAGGCGCGGGGGCGGGCAGATGCCCCGGCACGTAGAGCATGGCCTGGCTCTTGAAGTCGAACGGGCTGCCCACGATGCACTTGATGGCGTCCTCCGGTATGCCCAGCCGTGCCCGCTGATAGGAGAACGTGCCGGAGTTCGCCAGGGTCGCCGATGTGAGAATGACACTGCCCTGGCGGGCCTGCATCCGTTCCCACAGTGTCTCCTGCAGCAGCCCGGCCACGGAGACGGGCGTGAGATGCAGCAGGACGCGCGGCTCCTTCTTGCTGCCGCGCCCGGTCATTGTGACCTCAGCCCAGCGGATGGCGTTGTCGTCCTTCTGGAAGAAGAGCTGGCTCAGCTCCTCCCGCGCCCGCCCACACATCCGCGCAATCCCCTCCAGCCGGTCCCGCAGAAACTCATCGTCTTTGGCGATCCCCAAGAGATCGTTCTGCAGCGCGGCGACGGCGTTGCAGGTCAGCCCGGTCCACTCTTCCGTCTTCTGGCGCGCCTCGTCCTGGAGAATATCGTCGAAGAAAAACTCGTTCTTGCCGGCCTGGATGAAGGGAACGAACAGGCCGGCGTTCATGTCCTCGAGAGTCTGCAGACGGGATTTGTCGATGTCCAGGCTGCGCATATGCTTGAGCGTGTCGATCAGATTGACGAGGCGGCGGGAGCCGAACTCGATGCCGAAGGTCTTGGTCGCCACGTCTTCGAGGTGGTGGGCCTCGTCGAAGACGACGCTGTCGTAATCGGGGATGATGCCCGCCGAGGGATCGGACTGGCGCAGGAGCAGGTCGCTGAAGAAGAGCGCGTGGTTAACGACGATGATGTCGCTGTCGATGGCGTCGCGGCGCATCTGGTAGTAGTAGCAGGAGGTGTAGTAGCGGCACTCGGCGCCTCGGCAGGTGTCCTGATTGGCCGCGATCTCGCTCCAGTTAGGGAAGGTGAACGGCAGATCGGCCAGGTCGCCCGTGCAGTCTTCGCGGGCGGCCCAGCGCTCGACGCGGCGGAATAGCGGATCGCTCGTCAGGAAGAGGTCGGCGTGGGCGTTGTCCAGTTCCTGCTTGCAGAGGAAGTTGCCGCGTCCTTTCATCAGGGTATAGCGGACGCGCGCCTCCGCTTCGGGAAACAGGCTTAAGACGAGCGGGATGTCTTTAAAAATGAGCTGGTTCTGAAGATTGATCGTGTGGGTGCTGATGACCGTGCGCCGGCCCATCAGGGCGGCGCGCACGGCGGGCACGAGGTAGGCCAGCGTTTTCCCGACGCCGGTGCCCGCTTCCGTCAGGCAGGGCTTTCCCAGGCTCATCGCCCGCTCGATGGTCTCCGCCACGGCCAACTGCTCGGCGCGCATCTCGTAGCCCGGCAGGGCTGCCGCCAGCGGACCGTCCGGCCCGAACACCGCCTCTAGCGCGTCCGGTATGTGACGCCGGGGAACCTCCTTGCGGGCAGGGCGAGCAGATTTGGCGGCTTTGGCAGGCATGGGCATGATCGGCAGATCGGTTCTCTTCGCTAGAATGCAGGGATGCTAACGGCAGGCAGCAGGAGTATTATACGCCAGCGGGCATCCCAATGCAAGCCTGCCTTTGCTATAATAAGAAGAGAAGGTGTCGCTATCGATTTTCGGAGGCTTAAGAGCCTGTCCGAAAACTCGGAAAGTTTGCGTGGTCGGCATGGAATAAGCTTTCATGCCGACCCGCAAAGCCTATACCACCGATCTTTCGGACGCCCAATGGCACTGGATCGAAGG
>Ga0070739_10001506_pt1 | contig 34644 bp, 35 predicted proteins | sample Coa_R1_7_FD_66445 | JGI IMG/M metagenome (GOLD analysis project Ga0070739, IMG submission 66445) | Surface soil microbial communities from Centralia Pennsylvania, which are recovering from an underground coalmine fire - Coalmine... | ecosystem: Environmental > Terrestrial > Soil > Unclassified ...
ATGGCCCGTATCACCGAACCGCGCGATGGGCTTCAACTCGTGGGTTGCGGGATCGTGCCATGCGATGGAAGCCATCGCAAACCCGGCCTCCTCCACCAGCACCCGCACCACCTCGTCGACCAGTTCGTCCCGCGTCCGGCTGCGCGCCAGAGCGTGGTTCACCTTGGTGGATGCGATGTAGAGCCTGCGAAACCGCTCGATCTCAGGCTGGGCGGTTGACTCCGCCATGCCTGGATTATATGCGACCGGTCCCGCGCGGTTGATACCGGCGCGCGTTCACGGAGCCAAAGCCCGTGCTTTGTCCGCCGGACGATCGGTTCGCAAAAGCCCCGCTCCAGGAGAGTCTGCGAGTTTTGCGAGCGAATGAACCTTAAAGCACGTCTGCGAAGCCGCGCTTCATATAGCGGAAGAATAGACCGCCGATGACGAAAACCGCGGCGGCGTACGCCGTGACGATGGCGAGATCTTCGAGGCTGGGTGCGGTCGAGCCGAGGAGCAGTTTGCGGTAGGCGCGCACGACGTAATAAAACGGATTCGCCACCAGCAGGACATGCGCCCAGCGCGGGAATGACTGCGGGGCGATGAAGATCGGGGTCATCCAGAACCACAGCAGCAGCAGGACGGCCACGACCTGAGCGGTATCGCGGAGGAAAACGTGAAGGCTGGCGGCAATCCAGCCGATACCTATAGCCAGGAGGCCAACGACCGCCATGTAGACCGGCAGCAGCAGCAGATACACACTGATCTGGTTGAGAAACACCGCCGCAGCCGCGACCATCAGCCCGACCGCCAGCAGATGGCTGGCGAGCGAGGAGAGAAACACGGAAACGGGAATCATCTCGGCCGGAAAGACCGTTTTCGTGATCAGGTTGGCCTGCTCCAGCAGGCTCGATGCGGAGCGCTGTACCGTTTCGCTGAACAGCATCCACGGCAGCATCCCGGCAAACAGATAGAGCGTGTAGTTTCGGGTGTCCTCTCCCTCCGGTACGGTCTGGTGCAAACAGGACTGGAAGACGAACGTCCAACTCAACAGCAGGACCAGCGGATGAATCAGGCCCCAGATCCAGCCCATCGCCGACCCGACGAAGCGCTGTTCGAAATCGCGGCGAACGAGTTGGGCAAGCAGGCTGCGGCGCCCCACCAGATTCTGCAAAAAAAAGGTACCGGGAATGCGCGCGCCTGCTGTCAAGTTATCGAAAGTAGCAAATTTTTCAACAACTTGCAACTATTCCCCTGGCTTGACAAGGGCGCATTCGGGCTGATACAGTCTCTAATTCGCCAATTCGTTGTTCTTGCGGTTGTTTCACAAATAGCCCCACCCGGCTGCGGGTTACGAAGGCCGATTTCTTAACTGGCAGGCCGGACGGAGAGACTATGAAACAAGAGTATTTCGTGGTGGTGGTAGCGCATTCCCTGAAGGGAAGGCTGCGCCGCATTCACATTCCGCACCAGGCGGTCTACGCGATCCTGGCGCTTGCTCTGCTCGGCTCCTTCTCCTTTTTCGGTTTCGTCGCCAGTTATGCCCGCATGGCCTGGAAAGTGGCCAACTACAATGCGCTGAAGCGCGAGGCGGAGGGCCTCCGCAGCCGTTACCAGTCGCTCGAAAACCTGGTCAGCCAGAAAAATGACCAGCTCGCCAGTCTGCAGCTCTACGCGCGCGAGGTCAGCGTGGCGTACGGCATCAAGCAGAAGCTCGAAGGCCCGGCGGACATCACCGCGGAAGGCAAGCTGGTGCCGACCTACGCGGAGAGCGTGCAGGAGTTCGACTTCCTGCGCAGCGCCAACCTGCTGCAGCTTCCGGGCAAATCGTCGCGCCGCCTCCAATCGCTGAGCGCGCGCCCCTCGCTCTGGCCGGTGGACGGCCGCCTCATCATGAGCTCCTATGGGCAGCGCACCGATCCGTTCTCGGGTGAAGGCGCGTTTCACAAGGGCGTCGATATCAGCGGTCCGATGGGTGAGAGCGTGCGCGCCACCGCGGACGGCATCGTGACGCATGCCGAATGGGTCAGCGGCGGCTACGGCCGGCTGGTCGTGATTGACCACGGCGGCGGCATCGAGACCTATTACGCGCACCTTTCCAAGATTTACGTTCGCACCGGCCAGGAAGTGCGCCGCGGCGACGTCGTTGGAGGCGTGGGCACCTCCGGCCGCTCTACCGGACCGCACCTGCATTATGAAGTCCGCATCGGCGGCGCGCCGGTGAATCCTTACCTGTATCTGGCGAAGGCAGGAAGTTTCCACGCCGCTCCCGAAAAGACGGATTTTCCGTTCTAGCCCGGAGCTTAGTTCCTGTTGCATAGAGGCTAGATACACAGCTTCGAGCCTGGTCTTTCTCTGCGTCTCTGTGTCTCTGCGTCAAAAAGTCTCCTCCAGAACCCGATTAACCAAAGACAACTATATTCCTCCCCCCGGACTTGGTGAAATATACGCTGCATGAGCGTGCAAGGACCGGACCCGTTAGCGCCGCCAGAGCCAGAATCGATCGAGCAGACCGGACTTGCGGAGTCAACCGTCGAGCAGCTCATCCTCAAGATTCTGTATTTCCGGGGCGAGTTGTACGGGCAGGATCTTTCCACTGCCATCGGGCTGAAGTTCAGCGTCATTCAGGACATCGTGGAGGCGCTCAAGCTGCGGCACCACGTCCAGATCAAGAAATCGCTGGGCGTCGGCAACGTGGCAGCTTTGTTCGCGCTGACCGAAACCGGCCGCGCCCGCGCGCGCGAGCACCTCGAATCCAACCAGTATTCCGGCCCGGCTCCGGTGCCGCTCGATCAGTATGCCGCGCTCGTGCGGCAGCAGCGGCCGCGCGAGGGCTGGCTCACCAAGGAGGCGCTCGCCAAGGCCTTCAAGGGCATGGTGCTGACCGAGCGCATCCTGGCGCAGATCGGCCCCGCTGTCAGCTCCGCCAATTCCCTGCTCCTCTACGGCAAGCCGGGCGACGGCAAGACCTTCCTCATCGAATCGCTGGCCAATCTCGACACCGCGCCCATTTTCCTGCCGTACGCCATCGAGTGCCAGGGCAACATCGTGCAGTTGTACGACCCGATCTACCATCAGCGGGTCGATGCCGACGAAGAGCCCACGGCCATGGCGATCTCGATCGAGCGCTCCTACGACCGGCGGTGGGCCAAGTGCAAGCGGCCGTTCATCGTCAGCGGCGGCGAGCTGGCCATGGACATGCTCGACCTGCGCTACAACGAGACTTCCAAAATCTATGAAGCGCCCTTCCAGCTCAAGGCCAACAACGGCATCTATCTGATCGATGACTTCGGGCGGCAGCGTGCCACGCCGGCCGAAGTGCTCAACCGGTGGATCGTCCCCATGGAGCGCCGCGTCGATTATTTGAGCTTCCTCACCGGCGGCAAGATGACCGCGCCGTTCGAGACGTTCCTGGTCTTCTCCACCAACCTGAACCCCTCGGATCTCGGCGACGAGGCGTTCCTGCGCCGCATCCAGTACAAGATGCTGCTGCGCGGGCCCGCGGAAAACGAGTTCGTCCGCATCTTCGAAGCCTTCTGCACGGCGCGCAAGCTGCCCTTCACCCGCGACCTGATCCAGCGCTTCATCGAGAAGCACTACCGCCGCACCGGCAAGGTCTTCCGCCGATGCCATCCGCGCGACGTGCTCTCCCACGCGCTCAACCTCATCCACTTCGAGAAGCTGCCCTTCGCGCTCACCGACGAACTGCTCGACCGCGCCTTCGAAAGCTGCTTCGTGCAGGACAGCCAGGACGAAGCCGTAGCCGCGCCCGCCGCCGCGGGAGCCGCGCAGGCGCCGCCGCCGCAGCCCGAACCGATCATGCCGGTCATGACGCAGTCGTGCGCCGATTACTGGGGCGACCAGGTGGCGCAGATCCCGACCGCATTCGGCACGCTCGCCTTTGTGGCCGGATTCCGCAACCGCGTCACCGGCGGCTACCACGACCTCGATTCCGCCCGCCAGTATGGCGAAGCCGAAACCGTGCGTGTGCTCCAGAAGCTGCACGCGCGGGCGTTCGCGGACTGGCAGGCGTTGAATTTCGAGCAGCAGAAGCGCGATGCCGCGCGCTACATCTCGAACGAGAGCGGCGCGTCGCGACTCAACGGCGACTTCCGCGAGCTGGTCGCGCAGTTCACGCCGCCGGGCGCGCGCCCCGAGGAGGCGCAGCGCTTCTCGCAATACCTGGCCGCGATCCTGGACACCCTGCTCCCCAAAGCCGAGCCGAAGCCCGAGCCCGCCGTCACGGTGGAACGGATCGCGTAGGCGCGACAGGCTGCAAAACTGGTAGGCTGGAACCGCGATGCTGCCGGCCGTCCCTCCGATCCACTACTACGGCCAGCCGGAATTCGGTCTGCCGCTGGTGACCCCCGCGGAGCCGGATTTCGCGGCGCTGGTCCGCGAGATCCTCAGCCTGCCGGAACCGTTCGGCAAACAGCCGCCCGATTCGCTGGAGAGAGCCGCTGTGCTGCGCAATCAGAGCGGGCGGGCGATCGTTTTCCTGTCGTATGTCTGGCGCTACACCACCGCGCAAGGACACAAGTTCACGAGCCGCTGCGTCAATCTGGGATCCAGCATTCAAACGGATTACCTGACCGGGCGGACCGGCCTCGTACGGGACCTCGGGCATTTCATCCTGCCCGGCTCCAAACGCCTGATCACCGAGGATGGAATCTTCGGCAACAACCTGGATGTCCTGCCGGCCGAAGCGATGTGCCGGGGCGGCGGCATCGGCGGGGGCGGGCGTGCCGCCCGCAGAGATCGCGGTGAAGTGGCGGAAGTCGAGCTCACGCTCGACGTCGCGGTCCTGGAGGACGGATTGTGCGTGGGCCCGGATGAGTTCGGCCTCTACGACAACCTGGTCGCGGACCTCGATCTGCAGCGCGCCACAGCCCGCCAGATCGCCGAATCCTTGCGCGCCGGCGCCTCGCCCGGCCAGATCTTCGAAGCCCTGCGTCCGCTGGCCCGGCGCGGACCCGGAGCGGAAGCCAGCGGCGGGCCGGGCAGAGCCCACACCGTGATCCTCCACATGTTCGCCAATAGCGCCATCCACCGGTTGGTGAACACCCCGGAAGCGGAACTCACCCCCTGGTTCGAGCGCATCGCCGAGGCCACGCCTCTGGGCCTGCACCGGCCCTGACACACTCGCAGTGACGCCGGCCCGTCGCGGGCGCGCCGAGGCCCGCGATCCGGCTCAGTCCAATCGGCAACCGCACGGCAGGGGCGGGCGCCAGACCGGGGCCGCCAACGAAAAACCGCCACGCTCTGGCGGTTCCCGCTCAATCCAGTGAATGGAATCAACGGATTACAAGTTAACAGCCGCCACGCCGGAGCGGTTTTTCGTTGGCAACCGCCGCAGACGTGGCGTGGCTTTAAGGCACGCGGGAATGCCGTGGTCGGACTGGCAGCCCTGGTCCAAGCCGGTACGTGGCGGGCTCGTGCGCCAGCCGCGCGGCGCGGCGCAGGCTGAGCCTGCGCCGTCTCCGATGCCCCACGACCCGTGGCGCAGGCCCATGGCCTGCGGGCGTCAGCTACCGCTCGGGCTTGAAGTTCAGCAGGATTTGCGTCTCGGTTTCGACCGGCTGGCCGTTGAGCAGCGTGGGCCGGTAGATCCACTGCTTGACCGCGTCGGTGGCGGCCTGCAACAGCAGCGGATGCCCGCGCACGACTTTCACGGCATGCACGCGGCCATCGGCGCCCACCGTCGCAATGAGCTCCACGACCCCGCTCACACCCGATTCCCGCGCGATTTTGGGGTATTCCGGATCTTTACGGCGCACCAACTGCGCCTGCTGGATCTTGCCGCCGGGCGTCGGCTTCTTGTCGGCCGCCTTCGGAGCGGGAACGGACGCGGCAGCGGGAGTCGCGGCGGCTGGGGCGGGAACCGGCGGCGGCGCGGCCGGGGTGGCGACGATTCCGCCGAGATTCACGTCCGATACCTTGGGCATCGGGGTGGCGGAAACCGCCGGCGCATCCGGAACCTCCTCCGGCCTGGTCGGTCTCAGGCGCTGCGCGAGCGATTCGGCGTGGAACGGCTTGAGAGGCTGGGCCAGCGCCACCTTCTCTTCTTTCGCGTTGGCGGAGCCGCCGTCACCCGGCGTTTCCGCCGGGGCCGGCGCGGCCGAAGACGTGCGCGGCGCGGCGGCAGGCGCGGGCGCCGCAGCGTTCGCCGTCTGGTCCGGCATCGGCGAGGGCCGCGTGCTCAGCACCCGTACCGTCTCCGCCACCGGGTGGCTCTGCCCCTCGGCCGTCACTTCCATCTGAAACACCACGTCGCTCGTCATCGGCGAATAGACGATGCTGCCGGTGCGCAACTGCGAAAGGTCCATCTCTACGTTTTCATTCTGCGAGCCATCGTGGATGGCGAGCACCGCGCGGCTGGCATGTTTGATGACCTCCGCCTCGCGGTTCCAGGTCAGCAGAATGTCGCCCGCGTTGCGCTCGATGCGCAGCGCGAGGCCGGACTCCGGCGTGTTCGCGGGCAGCGACCCCTTTCGCAGGTGCAGCATCCCGGAGGTGAAGACGAGTCCGCCCGCCAACACGGCGGTGGCGGCGATGCCGGCGAGAATCCATACCAGTTTTCCCGAGCGCTTCGGCTCCGGCGGAGCCACTGCCGCGGCCGCGGCCTTTGCCGCGGGCTTTTCGGCCGCCGGGGCCGGTTTGGCCGCCGGAGTTGCCTTTTCGGCCGCCGACTTGCCGCTCGCAGCCGGCTTTTCCGGCGCGGGCTTTGCGGGCGTGCTCTCTGTGGCTTTGGCCCCTGGAGCGGCAGCTGCTTCGGGCGCTGGGGCGGCCGGCTTCGGCGCGGCCGGCGCCTGCGGCGCCGCGGCTGCTGCGGGCGAGGGCGGGAGCGCGGCGGGCTCGGCTTCGAGCACCGGCTCCGCTACCGGCTCGGCCGGTGCGGTTGTGGGCATTACCTCGCGGCGGGAAGCGATGGGCACGATCTGCGCGCGCACCACCGGCTTGGGCGCAATCGGCGCCGCCGGCGCGGCAGGCACCGTCTTGGGGCCGGCTACTGTGCCTTCCTCCGCCGGCTGGCTGGTCTCCTGGTGATTGGCGGAGCGGAACGGGAATTCCAGGTAACTCGATTCGCTCCGGATCTTGCCGTCTTCCCGGATGAAGATGCCGGCCGTGCTGGCCTTGGTGGCCGAGGGCCGCACCAGCAGCGCGATATCGTGCGCTCCGCTGAAGCGGCTGTCGAGCAGCGCCAGGTCGTCGCTATCGAGCGCGAGGGTCTTGCGCGTCTGGCTGCGGAAGAAGCCGACCGGCCGCTTGCCCGCTGCGCGCCGCTCCTCGATCACCCGGTCGAGCCGCGCGAGTTCGGCCGACGAAAGGTGATACAACGGCCCGCTCGCGTAGTCGCACGGGAACGTCTCATAACTGTCGACGGCAACGATCGCCGGGTGACCCGGCGCAACCGAGCCAAATAGCAGCCCGCCGATCTCGGAGCCACGTGAGGTCAGCGAGCGGTACGTTTCGACTGCCTCCTTCTCCAGCTTCTCAATCACCTCGAGGGAAATGCGCACCGCCACCGGCTTCTGCGGCACCATCCAGGTGAAGGAAGGAGAAGCCGGGGACTCGCGCTCAAAGCGTTCCGCGCGCGCGGTCGATTCGGTCATCGGGGAATGGCCTCCTGTTCACGATAGATTCTATACGAAAATTCGCGCGATTTTTCGAAAAATTTTGCCTGATTTACCAAAGATAACGTATGACTAGCGAGGTCCATAACCTTCATCGGCACAACGAATTAACGTAAGTTATCACTGCGATACTGCCGGGAATGATCCTGGTAATTATCGTGGGAATTTCTATATAATGCCCCATCATGAGCGTGCGTTCCTGTCTGCTGTGCGGCCGGCCTTTGGGCCGTTTTGCCGGCGCCGGCGAAGAGTTCTGCTCGCGCGAGCACCGCAACCAGTACCGCTTGCGCCGCAGCATGGACCGCCTGCAGGAAGCCAACAAGGTGGCCAGCGTCATGCGCCGCCGCGAAAGTCCGCGCCCGCTCACCGGTTCCAAGCTGGTCAACGGAGGACCGCGCGAGCCGCGCGGCTTCGCCGAAGCCCGGCCTCTCGCCCAGCCGCAGCCGGCCGCCGTGCCGCGCATTTCGCCGCGCCTTCGGCCGCGGCTCGACGCTGCAGGCGCGGTGGCGCTCGCCAATGCAAGAATCGGCGGAGCGAGCCAGACCGTTTGCCCCGCGCCCCCGGCCCTGCGATCCGCGGCGGCGCCACTCCGGCCGTCGTTTTCGATGCGGGCGCCCGAGCCGCAAGCCGCGCCTCCGCGCCGGCCCGGCAGCACCCGCGCTCTTGCAGCGCGCGCCGGCGGAGATCAGAAACTTCTCGATGGACCGCGGCCCGGCGCGACCCTTCCCGCTCCGGCTCGCCATCCGCGCCGCATCCGGCCGGACCAGCTTCGGCCCTTCGAGGGCCAGGCGCGGCCCAATTCCCTGCGGAAGATGACCGCGGCCGAAGGCCGAGCGCTACGCGTCTCGCTGGCCGCGGGATTCCGCATTCCGGCGCGCCAGACGCCCCAATTGGAATTTGCCGGCCCGGTGCTGGCCGGGCTGCGCTGGCCGGGCCTGCACGAGCTCGGCATCGAGCCTTACCAGCCGGGCGCGCGCCCGCTGGCTCCGCTCGTGCCGCCGGATGCGGCGATCGCGCCGCCCGAAATGCGGGTGCCGGCCGCTCCTCCCGCCGATTTCCAGGGCGTCTTTCACTGGCCCGGAGCGATGGAAATACCGTTGAAATTCTCTGATTACGCCGTGCGGCACCGTGCGGGCGCCGTACCGTTCACTCCGAATGAGGAGTCCGTCCAGGAGCATCCCTATGAGTACCGCAATTAAGACGATTCCGATGCCCGTTCCCCCGCGCGCCGAAAGCCCCGCGGCAACCAAGGACTTCCTGGCCCGCGCGGTCGCGCTGCACCTCGCGGGCAAACGCGAGGAGGCCCTGCAGCACCTGCAGCGTGCCGTCACCGGCAGCCAGGGATCGCCCGAGATCTATCGCGCCATGGGCCATATCCTCTTTGAAATGGGGGATTACCAGCAGGCGGCCAAGACCTACCGCATGCTGACCCAGGCCAAACCGCAGTACGCCATGGGATGGTTCAACCTGGCGGTCTGCCTGGAACGCGTCGGCGATTGGGAGAACGCCTCGCAGGCGTTCTATAAGGCCGCCTCGCTCGACGCCAAGCACATCGACGCGCAGCTCGGGCTCGGCGTATGCCACCTGCGTCTGGAAGATCCCAAGAGCGCGCTCTACGCCTTCGAACGCTGCCTGGAGCTCGCGCCCGATCACGAGGACGCCGCATTCGGCAAGGCCTCGGCGCTGCAGGCGCTCGGCCATACACAGGAAGCCGCGGCGATCTACGAGCGCATCCTGGCCACCAACCCGGAATCGGAGGAGTCGCTTTCGAACCTCGTGCTGATCGGCATGTCGAAAGAGGACTTCGACATGGTGCGGGAATACTCCGAACGGCTGCTCGACCTCCGGCCCGATTCGAGCGTGGCACTGGAAGGCTTGGCCGCGTGGAGCTGCGCCGCCGGCGAGCACGCCCTCACCGCCAAGTTCTGCACGCTGCTGGTCTCGGCCGTCCCCGGGCACTTCGAGGGCTGGTTCAACCTGGCGCTCGCGCATCAGAAGCTCAGCCGGTGGCAGCCCGCGGCCGAAGCCTATGAAGAGGCGATCAAGCTCCGCCCGCAGTCGTGCGAAGCACATACCAATCTGGGGATCGTCCGCGAACAACTGGGCGACCGCGCCGGCGCCCGCGCCGCCTACGAGCGCGCCTTGGCCGCGAACCCGGATTCGCTCGCACCCATCTGGAATATGGCCCTGCTGCTCGAACACGGCGGCCAGTTCGACGATGCCGAGCGGTGGTACAAAACCGTGCTCGAGAAGGCGCCCAAAGAGGAAGAGGCCCGCTTCCGCCTCGGCTACCTGCGCCTGCAGCGCGAAGATTATCGCGGCGCGATGGAGGCTTTTGAAGGCTGCCTGAAATACCGCCCGCAGTGGCCGGAGGCGCAGGCCAATCTGGCGCTCGCCTACGCCGGCCTCGGCGACCGCCCGCAAGCCGAACGGATCTACGAAAAGATGCTGGACGCCGACCCCAAATCGCTCGACGCGCTGCGCGGCCTGGCGGCCCTCTCCATCCAGGCCTCCGATTACGAGGCCGCCCTGAAGCTGCACACGCGGCTGATCGACCTCGGCGAGCGCTCGCCCGAGGTTCTCTACAACGCCGGATTGATGTACGAGAAATCGGGGCAGCCCGATAAAGCGGCCAAGCTCTATCGGGAAGCCCTCGCCGGCCAGCCCGATATGCCCGAAGCGCTGCTCAACCTGGGCAGGATTCTCGAAGCCGCCGGAAAATCCGAGGAAGCCCGCGCCTGCTGGAGCCGCGCGCTCGAGGCCGAACCGGCACTGGCGCAGGGATACTTCGGACCGGCCATCGAATAGTTCGCCGTTCAACCCTCCGCAAAAACGAAAGCCCCGCCAACCGGACCGGCTTGGCGGGGCTTTCGTCTTTCTATCGCGGCTTGGGGTTCGCCCGTTACTGCCGCGGGCCGCGGTGCGGACCCTCGGTCACTTTGAAATCGGCCGGTACCTGGAAGAGCGTGGTGGACGGCTCCGTGCGGCTGATGTTTTGCACTTGCATCACGGTTTCGCCGCGGCGCGGGTCCGACGATTTACGCAGAACCACCATTTGCAGGTCGGGCGAATACCAGGTCTCCGTCACGATCTGGATCGGGTTTTCATTGCCGATCTGTCCGGCGGGGATCGTGCGGGTGGTCCGGGTGCCCTGCGCCTGCACGCCCTCGATCGTCTGCGTGCCGAGCGACTCCGTCTTCACGTTCGCCGGGTTCCGGCGCGCCTGCCCCGGCACGAACCGCGGGAACGGACCGCGGCCGCTGCCATCCGGCGCCGGCTGGCCCTCGATCGCGAATGCATGCGGACCGCGGCCGGATTTCGTGGCCGTGCGATTGGTGAGGTCCAGCGCGTAGTTCGCCTGCGCCACCGGGTCGTTGATAAAGACGACCTGCGGCGCCGTGCCGCCATTGGCGCCCACGGCGAGACCGTTGAGGTTGAGCGTCTCCTCGCGGCGCGTGCGGCCCTCGGAATCGCGGTACACGTGCACGGTATTCGACTGCTTGATATGGCTGCCGTCGCTCAGCGTCTGGGTGGTCTGCGTCACGACGTCCGCCGAGAACGGCGCGTTCTTCACCACCTGTCCCGGCGCGAAGACTTCCGCGCCGAGGAAACCGCCTCTGCCGCCCGGACCTCTGCCCCGCCCTTCCGGCGGCTGCGCCATGGCGCCGGCAGCCAGCGCCAGAATTCCGATCCACGTCCACTGAATCCGCATGTATCCTCCTCGAAGCTGTTCAAAAGTTGTGCAAAACCTGTGCAAGACTGGTCAAATTCTGCGGAAATCCCTGTTCAAAAATTGTTCAAAACCCGCACCGCCCGCGCCATCCCATCGGCGCCCAAAACGACGTCCGCCTCCACCTGCTCCGGCGCGAGATCCTCGTTGACCGGAATTCCCATGGCGACGATCGCCGACCGCGGAACCTCCACCCGCACCAGGTCCACTTCTTCCTCCGGATCGACCTGATCCGCGTTGGGCAGGGGAATGAACCCTTCGCCGTAGCTCACGGCGGCATCCGCTGGGTCGACGGCGCCGGCGGTGGCCAGTTCGACGGCGCGGGGCGCCGCGCGGTGAAGCTGCCGCGGCTGCCGCTCGTGGATCAGCGCCAGCGCCAGTACGACCGTCGCGGCCACGGCCATTCCCCACGCCAAGGCAGGCATCCAGCCAGCCGTGCGCGGCGGAAGAGCCGGGCGGAAACTCCGGCGAAACTCCGCCACGAGCTGCCGCTCGATGCGTTCCGGCGCTTCCTCGCGCCGCCACAGCGGCCGCAGCGCGTTCAGGCCCGCGGCCAGCCGCCGCTCCCGATCGTAAGCCGCGGCACACGCCGGGCATTCCCGCAGATGCTCCGGGGCCTCCGCTCCGTTCTCCCAAAACTCCCGGCAATTCATATCGCGTACCTCGCCGGCTTCAGCACCGGCACCTCCGCCCGTTTCCGCTTTTCCTGATTCAGCTTCTCCAGAAGCAGCGCGCGCGCCCGGTGGAGCCGCGACCGCACGGTCCCGATGGGGCAGCCCAACACCTCCGCCGCTTCCGCGTAGTCCACTTCCTCCAGGTCGCACAGCACCACGACCTCGCGGTAGCGCCGCGGCAGCGCCTGCACCGCGCGCCGCAGGCATTCGATGCCCTCGCGGTGTGTCAACTCCGCGAGCGGATCCTCGCCCGCGGCGACTTCCGGCAGCCCGGTGTCCTCCAGATCCGACTCGAGCAGCGGATCGGTGCGCCCGCGCTCCAGATGGCGCAGCACGAGCTTGCGGGCAATCCCATAGAGATACCCGGATAGCGTGCCGCGCGCCGGGTCGTAGCCGCATTCCCGGAGCACCGCCAGAAATACCTCCTGGGTAACGTCTTCCGCCACCGTTTCCGAACCGGACATATGCAAAGCAAACCGAAAAATCCCGGCCTGGCGCCGCCGGTAGAGTGAAACGAACGCGTGTTCGTCGCCACTATGCATACGAAGGAACAGATCCTCGTCCGTTTCCGGCGCGGTCATTGGGGCCTCATCCATAATTCTCTAGCCCGGTCAATAAGTTCCATTATCCTCCGGGGGTAAGGGGATATTACCTCGGAGGACGGTGGAGGGAGAGCATGAATCAGCGCTTTTTGGTACTTTACGACTATCAGAGGAGTTGCCTATGATGGGGCATTCCAACGGGGTGGGAATCGCCATGTCACCCGGTGAACATTTGGACGAAGCAACCGCGCTGCGCACGAAGATCGCCGAATTACAACTCGAGCTCGCCCAATACAAGCAGCGGCTGATCTACAGCGAATCCCGCTTTCGCCTGCTGGCGGACGCCGCGCCGGCGATGATCTGGATGTCCGGCGAAGACGGCCTGTGCACGTTTTTCAACCGCGCGTGGCTCGATTTCCGCGGGCGGCGGATGGAAGACGAGATCGGCAACCGATGGCTGGACGGGGTTCACCCGGAGGACCGCGATCTGCGGCTGGAGACCTATCTGCGCTCGTTCGGCACGCATAAGCCGTTCCGGATCCAGTACCGGCTACAGCGCCAGGGCGGCACTTACCGCTGGGTGGAGGACACCGGGATGCCGCGGTACGAAGGGCCGGGCGAATTCGCGGGCTTCATCGGCCTGGCGATCGATATCGACGATCACAAGCACGGCATCCTCACGCCGGACGAGGAGGCCGTCCGGCTGATCCTGACGCTGACGGAGCGCGAGCGCCAGGTGCTGGCGCTGATTGCCTCCGGCAAGTCCACCAGGGACGCCGCCAAGGAGCTCGGCATCAGCTACAAGACCGCCGATTCCCACCGCAGCCGGATTCTCGAAAAGCTGGACTGCCACGAAACCGCGACGCTGGTACGGTATGCCATCCGCTCCGGCCTGATCGAGCCGTAAGAGCGGCGCGCGCAGCGTGTTACATTGACCGCGGATGAATCGGGACTTTATCCGGCAGGCGATCGAACTGGCAATCGAGAATGTGCGGCGGGGCGGCGGGCCGTTCGCGGCTCTCGTGGTGCGCGAGGGAACCGTGATCGCCGCCGGCGCGAACCAGGTGACCCGCGCCAACGACCCCACAGCGCACGCTGAAATCGTGGCCATCCGCGAAGCCTGCCGCTCGCTCGGCCACTTCCAGCTCACCGGCTGCGAGGTGTACTGCTCCTGCGAGCCCTGCCCGATGTGCCTGGGCGCGCTCTATTGGGCGCGGCCGGAGCGCGTGTGGTTCGCCGCCACCCACGACGAAGCCGCCGCCGCGGGCTTCGATGACGCGTTCATCTACGGCCAGCTCCGTGTTCCGCCGTCGGAACGCTCGATCCCGATGCTCCGGGTGATCGAGGAGGACGCGACACGGCCCTTCGAGGAATGGGTGAGCCGGCCGGGGAAGGTGAAATATTGAGGCAGCCGCTTTGACGCAGAGACACAGAGACGCTGAGAGTTTGGGTGCTCTGTGTCTCAGCGCCTCTGCGTCAAGTCTGAGTTGAAGGTGTACGTCCGCCCTGCGTGCGCCTGAAAGGCGATCTCGCGGCCGGCGTAGCGCACTTTGACCGGCTCGCTGCGGTCCGCGTGGAGGACCGCCCGGACCAGCTTGCCGCCCTTCCACTCGAGATCCACGCCGATCGCGCCGCGCGCGCGCAGCCCGGTGACCTTGCCGTCTGGAAGCGCGGCGGGCAGAGCCGGGAGCAGGTTGACGAACGCCGCCTGGCCGGACTGCACGGGCGTCAGGCTGGTGGGCGTGCCGTGCGGATCGTCGCTTTGCAGGAGCATTTCCGTAATTCCGGCGGTCGCGCCGAAGTTGCCGTCGATCTGGAACGGCGGGTGCGCGTCGAACAGGTTCGGGAATAGCCCGGCGTGCGGCGGCTTGACCGAGGCAGGCTGAACGAGGTTCTGCAGGATGCGCCAGGCGTGATCGCCATCGAGAAACCGCGCCCACAGGTTGACCTTCCAGCCCATCGACCACCCGGTAGCCTCGTCGCCGCGGAAGATCAGCGACTGCCGCGCGGCTTGGAACAGGTCCGGCGTGCCATACGGCGTGATCTCCGAGCCGGGGTATACGCCCCATAAGTGCGACTGGTGGCGGTGGTGGTTCTTCGGGTCGTCCTTGTCCTCGAGCCACTCCTGCAACTGGCCGTAGCGGCCGATCTGGTTGGGCGCGATCTTGGCGCGCATGGCGGTGAGTTGCGCGCGCAGATCCGGGTCGGCGTCGAGAATCTGCGAGGCCGCGATCACTTCGCCGAACAGCGACCGCACGATCTGCCGGTCCATGGTGGGCCCCATGACGAGGCCGCCTTGCTCGGGCGAATTGCTCGGGCCGGTGATCCAGTAGCCGGTCTTGGGGTCCTTCACCATAGCGTCGACGAAGAACAGCGCGGCGCCTTTCATGAGCGGATAGGCCGTATCGCGCAGGAAGGCCTTATTGCCGGTGAAGAGATAGTGCTCCCAGAGGTGCGTCGCGAGCCACGCGCCGCCGGTCTGCCAGATGCCGTGGTTGGAGGCGTTGATCGGCGCGGTGCCGCGCCACAGGTCGAAGTTATGGTGCACCACCCAGCCGCGCGCGTTGTACTGCTCTTTCGCGGTGATGGCGCCCGAGACGGCGAGGTCTTTGAGAGCGTCGAATAGCGGCAACTGGCATTCGGAGAGATTGGTTTCTTCCGACGGCCAGTAGTTCATTTCGGTGTTGATGTTGTCGGTGTATTTCGAGTCCCAGGGCGGGTTATTGGAGTCGTTCCAGATGCCTTGCAGGTTGGCGGGTTGGCCGCCGGGACGGCTCGAGCCGATCAGCAGGTAGCGGCCGTACTGAAACACCAGCGCGACGAGCGACGGGTCGCTGGTGTGGGCGAAGTTGCGGATTCGCTCATCGGTCGGAAGCTTTTCGGCATCGGTATGGCCGAGGTCGATCGAGACGCGACGGAAGAGGCGCTGGTAATCGGCGATGTGTTCGGCGCGGAGGGCGGCGTAGCCTTTGGCTTTGGCGGCGGCGAGGGTGGCTTCCACGCGGGCGTGGGGGTCGGCGGAAACGTCGCGGAAATTCTTGAAATTGGTGGCGGCGGCGAGGAGGATGGTAGTGCCCGTCGCATCGGGAATGGTGACGATACGGGCTTCATAGCGGATGGCGTCGATCGCCCCCGAGATCGAGTCAGCGGCAGCGGTGGCGGCCGGGTGAGCGCTCTTCAGCGCGGCCTTGTAATTCGGCTCGCTGGTAATCCGCACCACGATCACGTTGGACGGATAATCGGCGAATACCTCGCGGCGGACGGCATTGTTGAATTCCACCGTTGCGATCCCGGTATCGAAATCGAGGGAGCGCCGGTAATTGGTGACCTCGCCAGCGGCCGGAAACTCGAGCACGAGGTCGCCGAGCGCCTGGTACGCCTTCTGGTGCAGCGGCTCGCTCATGAATTCTTTCATGGCGAGGTCCTCGGCTTCCTTCTGCTTGCCGGCCCACAGCAGGTCGCGGATCTCGTTCAGGTGCTGATAAGCGCCGTGGTGGGCGTAGTCGTGCGGCTCACCGGTCCAGACGGTGCTTTCGTTGAACTGGATGCGCTCGTGATCGACGCCGCCGAACACCATGGCGCCGAGGTGGCCGTTGCCGACCGGCAAGGCTTCGACCCACTGGTTCGCGGGCTGTTTGTACCAGAGGGTAAGGGGATTCTGGGCAAAGAGAGACGGCGCGAGGGCCGCCATGAGGAGGACAGGTTTCATGTGAGGGCCGGGCATGCCCGGCCCCTACAGCTTAACCCTTTACCGCTACCGGCGCCAGATCGCGGCTGGCGATCACCCGGTCGATCATGCCGTACTGGACGGCCTGTTCGGGCTCCATGATGTAATCGCGGTCCACGTCCTTGGCGATGCGGTCGACCGTCTGGCCGGTGGCTTCCGCCAGCATGGTGTTGAGGATTTCGCGCATGCGCAGGATTTCCCGCGCATAGATGTCGATATCCGCCGCCTGTCCGGCCAGGCCCTGCATGGAGGGCTGGTGGATCATAATGCGGGAATTCGGCAGGCTGAAGCGCTTGCCCTTGGTTCCTTTGGCCAGCAAGACCGCGGCCATCGACGCCGCCTGCCCGACGCAGATCGTGACGATGTCCGGCCGGATGAAGGCCATGGTGTCGAGAATCGCCAGACCGGCCGTGATCGAGCCGCCGGGCGAGTTGATGTAGATGGAGATATCCTTTTCCGGGTCCTCCGCTTCCAGGAAAAGGAGCTGGGCGATGATCAGGTTGGCGACCTGGTCATCGATCGGCGTCCCCAGGAAGATGATGTTTTCCTTTAACAGACGGGAATAGATATCGTATGCGCGTTCTCCCCTGGACGTCTGCTCGACGACCATGGGGACGAGGACTGAGCTCATCGAACCTCCGGTGCAATCTAAATGAAAGGACCGGACTCCGGTAATCGGAGCCGGCCCGCTTGCCCGTTGCCGGGTCAGGCCCGCTTGGCGACGGGAGCCTTCCTGGGTTTGCTCTTCTTGTTAGCCGCCAGAGCCTTTTTCTTCATCTCCAGCGCCTTGGCCAGGTCGGCGATCGTATTCCGCCCCAAATAATCCATGATACGCGAACGGAGGTTGATCCAGCTATCGTGCATCGAGCAGGGCATTTCATCCGAACACTCGGAGAGTCCGCTCGCGCACTGCTGGTAGGGGGCGAGGCCGTCGAGGGCCTCTACGATATCGAGCAGCCGCACTTCGGAGGGATCCACACGCAGGGCAAAACCGCCCGTGGGGCCCTTGCTGGAACGAAGCAGGCCTTTACGGGCAAGCTGTTGCAGGATTTTGGCCAGAAAATGAGCCGGAATGTCTTCCTGCTCCGCAATGTTCTTGACCATTGCGTATTTGCCTTCCGGGACCTGAGCCAGGTGGACAAAGGCCCGGATCGCGTATTCGGACGAACGAGAATAAATCATCCCTATCCCCCGCGGAAAATCGGAGTAACGCTACATCGTTATCTTAAAATGTTCCCCCCTGGTGCGCAAGTACGGTGTTTTCTGCAAAAAGACGACGCGGCGCCGTTTCATTTCCCCGTAACCGCACGCTCCGGCCGCGCATCTCACCACACCAAAAGGCACACCGAAATGACCCGCCGTACCCTGCTTGCCACCGTTCCCCTGCTTCCTGCCCTCCGCATTTTGCGGGCGCAGGAGCAGAACCCCAAATACTCCACCGATGTCAAAGTGGTGAACCTGTTTGCCACCGTTCGGGACAAAAAGGACCAGATCGTCAAAAATCTGACCAAGGACGACTTCCTCCTCGAGGAAGATGGCCGGCCGCAGACGATCCGATATTTCTCCCAGGAGAGCAATCTGCCGCTGACCGTCGGACTGCTGATCGATACGAGCCGCAGCGTCCAGCGCGTCCTGCCGGACGAGCGCGACGCCAGCGACCGCTTTCTACACCAGGTTCTACGCCCCGAAATGGACCTCGCGTTTATTATTCATTTCGACTTCGAAGTAGAACTTTTGCAAGATCTTACCGGCTCGCGCGATCTCCTGGAAAAAGCCCTCGGGCAGCTCGATAGCCCGCAGTTGCGGCGGGGCGGAGGATATCCGGGAGGCGGCGGAGGATATCCGGGTGGAGGATATCCGGGCGGTGGCTACCCCGGCGGGTATCCGCGAAGAGGAGGCGGCTACCCCGGCGGGGGCCAGGGACGCGGCCGGCAAGGCGGCGGCACCCTGCTGTATGACGCGGTCTTTCTCGCCTCGGACGAGATCATGCACAAGCAGAGCGGGCGGAAGGCGCTGATTCTACTGAGCGACGGCGAGGATCAGGGGAGTAAGAAAACGCTGTTCGGCGCCATCGAATCTGCGCAGCGCTCGGATACGCTGGTCTATACGATCCTCTTCAGCGACCCGAATTTCGACGCTGGCGGCTTCGGCCCGCGCATGGGCCGCCACGGCGGCATGGGGTATCCGCGCGGTCCGGCCTACGACCGTCCGGACGGGAAAAAGGTGATGGAGCAGATCGCGCGCGAAACCGGCGGCCGATTCTTCGAGGTCAGCCACAGCAGGCCGATCGAGAAGATCTTCGCCGCCATTGAAGAGGACCTGCGCAACCAGTACAGCATCGGCTACACGCCGGACGCCAACGCCGTTTCCGGCTTCCGCCGGATCAATTTGACGACGAAGCAGAAGGGCCTCATCGTGCAGACGCGCGAAGGCTACTACGGCTCGTAGCTGTGCCGCAAGCTCCTGCGGTACCCTAAGAAAGGGGATGCGTTGAGCCAGATCAGCGTGATGCTGCCGGACGAGCTTGCCGCGGAAATGCGCCAGGCGGCCGAGGCCCAGGGTTTGACTCTCGATGAACTCATACAGGCCGCCACCGAGCGCTATCTGCAGCTGGAGCGCCTGCAGCGCCTGCTCCGTTACGGACAGGCTCGTGCCCACGAAGCTGGAATCAGCGAAGAGGACCTGCCACGCCTCATGAAAGAATGGCGCCGTTGAGCGATGCGGGTCACGCTCGATGCCAATATTTATGTGCCCCCCCTGCATTTCGGTGGCGGCCCGATGCGGCTCTTGGAACAAGCCATTGACGGGCACTTCGAGATCGCCATTTCGGAACCCATCAAGTCCGAAATTCTTCGAGGGCTCCGCGATAAGTTGTCATGGACCGCGCCGGCCCTTCGGGAAGTTGAAGTCCTACTCGATCGCTGTACAACGCAATTCCACACCACCCAGAACTTAGACGTGGTACCGAGCGATCCAGACGACAACCGCATCATCGAGTGCGCGGTCGAATCTGCTTCAGAGTACATCATCACCGGAGACGGCGACTTGCTGCGCATAGGAACGTGCCTGGGAATACGCATCATCCGCGTTTCCGAATTCCTGCGCCGCGAATGAAGGGCTTCTGCCGGCGATCTTCGCCGCCACGAAGCCGAAGGGCGTCATCGTGCAGACGCGCGACGCCCGTCACCTACCGCTACAAGCAGCCCATGGCGGACGGCTCCAAGCCGCTCGAATACGGCTTGATCGCCGAAGAGGTGAACGAGGTCTACCCGGAGCTCGTGGCACACAACCAGGACGGGCAGATCGAGACGGTTCAATATTACAAGCTGGACGCCATGCTGCTGAATGAATTGCAGAAGCAGCACCGGAGGATCGAGGAGCAGCGCCGCCTCATCGAATCGCTGGCTTCCCGTGTGTCCGCGCTCGAAGCGCAGATTTCCGCGCAAAGATCGGGCGCCTGCGGCCTGCGCGCAAGCTACCATGAGACATGATCATCCTCCACGTTCATGTCCATGTTCTGCCCGAGCACATCGAGGCCTTCAAGCAGGCCACCATCGTGAACGCGAGCAACAGCGTCCGCGAGCCCGGCGTCGCTCGATTCGACGTCGTACAGGTGGTGGACGATCCCACGCGCTTCATCCTGGTCGAAGCGTACCGGAGCCGCGAGGCCGTCGCGGCGCATAAGGAGACCGCCCACTATCACGCCTGGGCGGAGAAGGTGGAGCCGTGGCTGGCCGAGCCGCGCACGCGCGTGCTGAGCCACAACATCTTCCCCGAAGACGAGGGCTGGTAGGCGATGCGCTTCGACTTCGCGACCGCCGGGCGCATTCTGTTCGGCGAGGGCGTGCTGGCGGAAGTCGCGCCGGCCGCGGCGCAGATGGGCAGCCGCGCGCTGCTGGTGACCGGCGCCTCCCGCGAGCGCGCCGCGCCGCTTGGCAGGGCGCTCGAGACCGCCGGTCTGGTCGTGCTGCCGCTGGCGATCGCGGGCGAACCCGCGGTCGAGCAGATCCGCACGGCGTCCGAATTCGCGCGCGACGAGCGCTGCGACCTCGTGGTGGCGATGGGCGGCGGGAGCGCCATTGACGCCGGCAAGGCCATCGCGGCGCTGCTTACCAATCCCGGCGAACCGCTCGATTACCTGGAAGTGATCGGCCGCGGGCAGCCGCTCGCCCACCGGTCGGCTCCGTTTTTCGCCATCCCGACGACCGCGGGGACGGGATCGGAGGTGACGCGCAACGCCGTGCTGGCGTCGCCTGAGGCGCGGGTCAAGGCGAGCCTGCGCAGCCCCGGCATGCTGCCGGTCCTGGCCGCGGTCGATCCCGAGCTGACGCTCGATTTGCCGCCTGCCCTAACGGCCGCGACGGGCCTCGATGCACTCTCGCAGCTCATCGAACCCTACGTTTCGCGCCGCGCCAACGCGATGACGGACATGTTCTGCGCCGAGGGACTGCGGCATGCGGCCACGGCGCTGCCGCAGGCATGGGAGAACGGCCGCGACCGCGCCGCGCGGACCGCGATGTGCTGGGCCAGCCTGCTCGGCGGGCTCGCGCTCGCCAATGCCGGGCTTGGCGCGGTGCACGGATTCGCCGCTCCGATCGGCGGCATGTTTCCTGCCCCGCATGGCGCCGTGTGCGCGGCGCTGCTGCCGCACGTCATCGAAATCAACGTGGAGGCGCTCCAGTCCCGCGCGCCGGCGAGCGATGCTCTGCGGCGCTACGATGCGGTGGCCCGTCTGCTGACCGGGCGCGCGCAGGCTACCGCGGGCGATGCAGTCTGGTGGATTCTGGAGCTGACGCGCCGCCTGGGCATCCCGCCGCTGCGCGAGTATGGCGTCCACGAATCGGACTGGACCGCGCTATCCGCCGCCGCGGCCCGCGCCAGCAGCATGAAAGGCAACCCGATCGAGCTGACCGAAGAAGAAAGGATGGAAATCCTTGCCAGAGCCAGTTAAGGCCAGGGAGAGGTGCGTGCGCATCTCCTGCGTCATACGTACAACGCCAGCGCGACCGAGCCCTGCGTGGGCATCGCGGCCCGGACGGACCCGAACGATCCGGAGAGCGTCACGATTCTGGACCTCCCCGACCCGGGCGTTGCGCCGCGCTGATCTCATCCGCTTCTGAGGTTCCAGCCGCCGCAGCGCGGGCATCGATAGCTCCAGGCTCGCGGCAGCGCCTTCGGCGGGTGTCCCGAGCCGCAGCGCACGCACACGTTGACCCATGGCGGTCCCGACGGTTCCGGCGCGGCGTTCCCGAACCAGAAGCTCCAGCCGTAGTGGCTGAGGCGGGTGCCGAAGCGCCGGTCCACCGCTCGCAAGAGCCACACCATCGCCGCGACGAAGCGCTCCGCGCCGAACCCGAACAGCGCCAGCTTCCGCTGCGGGCGGCCCGCAATGTTGTGCCGGTTCAGGAAGCAGAAGGAGCTGATCAGCACGCGCGTGCCGCGATGCCGCAGCCCGGTGAGCCGCTCGACCAGCGCAATCACCTGCTCGGGCGAGCGGAACGCATTGACGTGCCCGCCGCCCCGGCCCATCCAGCGGTAGATGCGGTCGGCGAGCGTCCCGGCGTCCGGCACCGCCACGAACAGCGCGGCGTCCGGACGCGCTACGCGGCCGATCTCCCGCAGCACGGCGTCGAGCTCGACAAAATGCTCCAGGCTGTGGTTGCTGACGACCAGGTCGAATGCGCCCGAGCGGAACGGCAGGCGCGCGGCATCGGCGGCAACGTAACTTCCCGCCTCGCGCCGGGTTGGGATATCCAGGTCGAGCCGAACGATGTGCAGGTCGCGCCGCGCCGTCTGGAAGCTGCCCGTGCGGGCGCCCAGGTCGAGGACGCGCGCGCCGGCCGGCAAGGCTCGCAGAAGTTCATCCATGGGAGATTACACTCAAATTATGATCCGGTTTTCCGCGATTCTGCTGGCGTGGGCTGCCGTGACGGCGCAGACTCCGCCACCGGCGGCGCCGGATACCGTCATCCGCATCAACGTCAACCTGGTGCAGATGGACGCGGTGGTCACCGATTCTTCCGGAAAGCCGGTTACCGATCTCACGGCGGACGATTTCGAGATCCTGCAGGATGGCAAGCGGCAGCGGATCACGAATTTTTCCTACGTTTCGACGGTTTCCGCCCGCGCCGCCGGGGCCGCGGCCGTTTCGGCAGCGCCCGCGCGCGCAAAGAAAGGCGCGCCACCGATGCCACCCGCCCGGATCAAACCCGAGGACATCCGCCGCACCGTCGCGCTGGTCGTGGACGATCTCGGCCTCTCCTTCGACAGCATCGCGCGGGTCCGCAGCTCGCTCCGGAAGTTCGTCGATACCGAAATGCAACCGGGCGACCTGGTCGCGATCATCCGCACCGGCGCCGGGATGGGCGCGCTGCAGCAGTTCACGGCCGATAAGCGCATGCTTAACGCCGCGATCGACCGTGTCCGATTCAACGCCATCGGCCGCGTGGGCGTCAGCAGCTTCGCTCCGCTCGGCGAAGGCGACGAGATGGGCGCCGCGGCGATGGAAGAGCGCAATGAGATTTTCTCGGTCGGCACGCTGGGGGCCGTGCGCTATGTGGTCGATGGTCTGCGCGAGCTGCCCGGCCGGAAATCCGTGGTGCTGTTTTCGGAAAACCTGAAGCTGTTCAGCTTCAACGGCGAGAACCAGCGCACGATGGAGGCGGTCGAGCGGCTGACCGATGCGGCCAACCGCAGCTCGGTGGTGATCTACACGGTCGACCCGCGCGGGCTTCAATACACCGGGCTCACCGCGGCGGACAACACCGGCCGCATGAGCGCGCGGCAGATCGCGCGCGTTCCGATGATGCGCAGCGCGCAGGAATTCCGCTCGCGCGAAGGGCTGGCGCTGCTGGCGCAGGACACCGGCGGCCTGTTCCTCTACAACACCAACGATATCGATGGCGCGCTTCGCAAGGTGATGGCCGATTCCGAAGGCTATTATCTGATCGGCTACCACCCCGACGCCAGCACGTTCGACCCGCGCACCGGCCGGCCGAAGTTCCATCATGTCGCGGTGAAGGTAATGCGCGCCGGACTGCACGTGCGGACGCGGAGCGGCTTCTTCGGCAACTCCGATCGAGACGCGGCGCCCGTCGCGCACACGCGCCAGGCGGAGATCGCGCACGCGCTCGCCTCGCCGTTTTCCACGGGCAGCATTCACGTGCGCCTCACGCCGCTGTTCACCAACGGGCCGCAGGGCTCGTATCTCAACACGCTGCTGTTCATCGACGGCAAGGACCTGCAGTTCACCGATGAACCCGACGGCTGGCACAAGGCCGTGATCGACGTGGTCGCCGCCACGTTCGGGGACAACGGCCAGGCCGTCGATTCGACCGATAAAACGTACACGATTCGCGTGAAGGATGCCGCCTACGAGCAGGCGAGGAACGGCCTGATTTACGCCGTGAGCCACCCGATCGCGAAGCCCGGCGCGTACCAGATGCGCCTGGTGGTCCGCGATGCGGCTTCCGAGCAGGTGGGTTCGGCGAGCCAGTTCATCGAAGTGCCGGATGTCGCGAAGGGCCGGCTGACGCTCTCTTCCGTGATCCTCAAGGAGCAGCAGCAGCCCGGCCCGCCCACACCGGCTCACCCCGAAGGTCAGGTGCCGACACCTAACGTGCAGGGCAGCGCCGCCGTGCGCGTGTTCCACCAGGGCGAGCAGATTCTCTACGGCTACGAGATCCTGAATGCCGAAACCGGCGCCGGACAGCAGCCGCAGATCGAATCGCAGACCAGGCTCTTCCGCGACGGCAAGCAGGTGTACGAAGGCAAGGTCAACGCGCTTTCCTTCAACGGCCAGACCGATCCCAAGCGGCTGGTGGCTGGCGGCACGCTGAAGCTCGGCGCGCAGATCGCGCCGGGTGACTACGTCTTGCAGGTGATCGTCACGGATAAGCTGGCGAAGGAGAAATACCGCACCGCAACGCAGTGGATGGATTTCGAAGTGCAGTAACCGGAGATCCGCGGCCTTACAACGCTGAACTGCAGATCCCGATCCGCTTGCGAAGAAAGTTCATGCGCTTTTCGAGCGGCGCGGCCACGCGCCGCCGGATGAGGTCATCCTCGAGCCGCTCATTCTGCTCCCGGAGGGTTTTCGGCTTCGGTTTCCGCGCTGGCCTGGATCGCTTCAAGCGTCTTCTCCAGAATCTCGAGCACCGCCCGGTCCCGCGGACGGTTCGTCGCTCTCTTCATCTTGATGATATCAGCGAGATCGGCAACCGCGACCCGCGCGTTTCCGACCTGCATCCGATGGGAGCGGTTGCGCAGTCCCTCGAAGGACGGCACCCCGTCCGCCTCGCCGAGAAAATCGACCTGCAAACCGTCATCGTCGTTCATCATCCGCATCATCTTGCTTGCCGGATGGAAGGGACTGTAGAGCGTCGCGCCCAACTCGGCCGCGATTGCCGAGAGCTTCTTCACATTCGTGAGCGTCCGCCGGAATAGAAAATCCAGGTCGACGGTGGTCACGGGCGCCCCGTGCATTGCGGCGGCGGCGTTGCCGATCAGCACTGCCTCCAGCCCATGCCGTTCGATCGCGCGCGCCACACGCGCGACGATGAGACTCGCATCCACTTCTCCAGCCTACTCCAGCAGCACGGCGCGCTGCATGGCGCTGCTGGGATACAGCCCTCTTTGCTAACCTGAAAATATCCACTCGGGTAAATCCGCAAAATGAAAAAACTGCTCGCGCTGAACCGTAGCGAAATCGCCATCCGCATCCTCCGCGCCGCCAACGAACTCGGCCTGCGCACGGTCGCGGTCTACTCACAGGAAGACCGGCTGGCGCTGCATCGCTTTAAGGCGGATGAAGCGTACCTCGTCGGCGAAGGCAAGGGGCCGGTGGAGGCGTATCTCGATTACGAGGGCATCGTCGCGCTAGCGGCCGAAAAGGGCGTCGATGCGATCCATCCCGGCTACGGCTTCCTTTCGGAGAATCCCGCGCTGCCGCGCGCCTGCGAGCGGGCCGGTATCGCGTTCATCGGCCCGAGCGCCGATCTGCTCGAACTGCTCGGCGATAAGACCGCGGCCCGGCGCCTCGCGGCGAGGGCGGGCATCCCCGTCGTCCCCGGAACCGAGGAGCCGGTCACCGATCCCAAACAGGCGGAAAAGATCGCGCGGCGCATCGGATTCCCGCTGATCGTCAAAGCCGCATTCGGCGGCGGCGGACGCGGCATGCGCGTCGTGGACAATGCCGCCGAGTTCCGCGGCCGCCTCGAGGAGGCCACCCGTGAGGCCGCCGCGGCCTTCGGCAACGGCGCGGTGTTTCTGGAGCGCTTCGTGCGGCGCGCCCGCCACATCGAGGTCCAGATCCTCGGCGACCGCCACGGCAACATCCTGCACCTCTACGAGCGCGATTGCTCGGTGCAGCGCCGCCATCAGAAGGTCGTCGAAGTCGCGCCCGCCGTCTCGCTCGATCCTAGGATCCGCGCCGCGCTCGCCGAGGCCGCGGTCACGCTCGCGCGCGAGGCCGGCTACTACAACGCGGGCACCGTCGAATTCCTGGTGGATGCGGATTCCGGCGAGTGGTATTTCATCGAGGTCAATCCGCGGATCCAGGTCGAGCACACGGTCACCGAGATGGTGACCGGCATCGACCTCGTCCGCTGCCAGATCCAGGTTGCGCAGGGCCTCGCGCTGCACGGTCCGGAGATGGACCTGCCGCGCCAGGAGCGGATGCCGCTTTACGGGTACGCGCTGCAGTGCCGCATCACTACGGAAGATCCGGCCAACCACTTCGTTCCCGATTACGGCAAGATCTCCACCTACCGCTCGCCCGCCGGCTTCGGCATCCGCCTGGACGGCGGCTCGGCGTACGGCGGCGCGGTCATCACGCCGTATTACGATTCGCTGCTGGTGAAAATGACCGCGTGGGGCCGCGAATTTTCTCACGCCTGCGACCGCATGGATCGCGGCCTGCGCGAGTTCCGCGTGCGTGGTGTCAAGACGAATATCCCGTTCCTCGAAAACGTCGTCAATCACGCGGATTTCCGCGCCGGCCGCGTGACCACGCGCTGGATCGAGGACACGCCCGAGCTATTCCGCTTCGCGCCGCGCCGCGACCGCGCCACGAAGCTGCTCACGTATCTGGCGGACGTGATCGTCAACGGCAATCCCGCGGTCGCCGGCAAGCCCCGGCCGGCCCACATCCGCACGCCGCCCGTGCCGCGGCACGATCCCGCGCCGCCGCCGGCCGGCACGCGCCAACTGCTCGATCAGCTTGGCCCGGAGGGATTCGCGCAGTGGGCGCTCAAGCAGCGCCGCCTGCTCTGCACCGATACGACATTCCGGGACGCGCACCAATCGCTGCTGGCGACTCGCGTCCGCAGCTATGATCTGCTCGCCATCGCGAACTTCGTGGCGCACCGCCTGCACAACCTGTTCAGCATGGAGGTCTGGGGCGGCGCGACGTTCGATGTCGCGATGCGCTTCCTCTACGAGGACCCGTTTGCGCGGCTGCGCGCCATCCGCGCGGCGATCCCGAACATCTGCCTGCAGATGCTGCTGCGCGCCTCGAACGCGGTGGGCTATACGGCGTATCCCGACAACGTGGTCGCGGAGTTCATCTACGAGGCTTCCGCGCAGGGCATCGACATCTTCCGTATTTTCGATTCCCTCAACTGGCTGCCCAATATGAAGGCCTCGATGGAAGCCGTACGCCGCACGCGCTCCATCTGCGAAGCCGCCATCTGCTACACCGGCAACATCCTCGACCCGAAGCGCGACAAGTACTCGCTCGAATACTACGTCCGCATGGCGAAAGAGCTCGAGCGCATGGGCGCCCACATCCTGGCCATCAAGGATATGGCTGGCCTCTGCCGGCCATACGCCGCGGAGAAGCTGGTCAGGGCGCTGCGCGACGAAATCGGCATCCCGATCCACTTCCACACGCACGATACCAGCGGCATCAATGCCGCCAGCGTCCTCAAAGCCGCGGACGGCGGCGTGCACATCGCCGATGGAGCCATCGCGTCCATGTCCGGCCAGACCAGCCAGCCGAACCTCAACTCGATCGTGGCGGCGCTCGCCCACACGCGGCGCGATACCGGCCTCGATTTCGCGGCCCTGAACCAGTGCGCCGATTATTGGGAGGTGGTCCGCGAGTTTTACGCGCCGTTTGATACCGGCCCGAAGTCCGGCACGGCCGAGGTCTACGAGCACGAGATGCCCGGCGGGCAGTACACGAATCTCAAAGAGCAGGCCGAAGCCATGGGGCTGGGCGCGCGATGGCATGAGATCGCGCGCGCCTATGCCGATGTCAATTTCGCATTCGGCGATATCGTCAAGGTCACGCCGTCGAGCAAGGTGGTCGGCGACATGGCGATTTTTCTGGTCAACCACAACATGACCATGCAGCAGTTCGCGCGCCTCGGGCCGGACCACAACCTGACGCTGCCCGCTTCCGTGATCGACATGTTCATGGGATCGCTTGGCGAGCCCGAGGGCGGATGGCCAAAACAATTGCAGGCCACCATCCTGCGCGGCGCCAAACCGCGCAAGGGCCGCCCCGGCGCACATCTTCCTCCCGCCGATCTGGAAGAGACCGCGGCCGCGATCGAAACCAAGATCGGCCGCGCGCCGGCGCGCGACGAGGTGCTCAGCTACCTGATGTATCCCGACGTCTTCCTGAAATTCGCGCGCGCCCGGCAGCAGTGGGGCGATGTCGACGTGCTGCCCACGCCCCAGTTCTACTACGGGATGCAGCGCGGCGACGACATTACGGTGGACCTGGAGCCCGGCAAAACGCTGGCGATCAAATTCCAGACGGTCGGCGAGCCGCATCCCGACGGCACGCGCACCGTGTTCTTCGAGCTGAACGGCCAGCCGCGCGAGGTCACCGTGCGGGACCGCAAGCTGGAAGTAAAGGAGAAGCCGAAGCGGAAAGCCGATCCCGCGCAGCCCGGCCAGATCGGCGCGCCGATTCCCGGCGTCGTCTCGACTGTGGCGGTCGAGCTCGGGCAGACCGTCAAGAAGGGCGACCGCCTGCTGGTGATGGAAGCGATGAAGATGCAGAGCACGGTGTATTCGCCCGTGGCCGGCACGGTGAAGCAGCGCCTGGTCGAGCCGGGCCAGCACGTGGAAGCGAAGGATTTACTGCTCGAAATCGCGTGAGGCGTGCTTTCCAGTCACATGCCGTGCCCGGATTGCCCACCGCACTTGCCATTTGAGAGTTGGACAATAAGAGCATGTCCCGTCTCGCACTCCTTCTTCTGATCCCCGCGCTTCTCCTCGCGGAGATCCATCCCATGACGTTGCGCCAGGCGGTCGAAACGGCGCTCAAGCAGAATCCCGATCTCACGCTCGCCCGCCTCGACGAAGAGCATGCGCGGCAGGCCGTCCGCGTCGCGCACGATCCCTTCACGCCGCGAGTCACGATCGGCAGCGGTCTGGCTTACAGCAACGGCTTTCCGATGAGCATCGAAGGCTCCGCGCCGAGCGTCATGCAGGCGCGCGCCAGCCAATTCATTTTCAACCGGCAGCAGAGCCTGCAGGTGGCGCAGGCGAAGGAGGAGGCACGCGGAGCCGCCATCGCCACGGCCGGCAAGCGCGATGAAGTCGCCTACCGCGTGACCTCGCTCTTCCTCGACGCCGAGCGCGCCGCGCGGATCGGCGAACTGGCCCGCAAAGATGCCGATAGCCAGGCGAAAGTCCTCGCCGCGGTGCAGGCGCAGGTGCGGGAGGGCCGCGCGCTGCCGCTGGCCGAAAAGACCGCCGCCTATCGGTTGGCGTATGCGCAGCAGACCGCGGAGAACCTGACCGAAGATCAGGCCGCCGCCGAAACGTCGCTCGCCGTGGCGCTCGGCTTCACGGCGGAGGATCGCGTCCGGCCGGTCGAGCAGGAGCGCGCGGCGCCGGCCCTACCCGCATCCGAGGCGGAGGCGCTCGAAGCCGCGATCGAAAACAATAAGGATCTGCGGCATCTGCAGTCGCAGCTCGCCGCCAAGCAGTATGAAATTCGCGGGGAAAAGGCCGCGCGGTGGCCGCGCGTCGATCTGGTGGCGCAGTATGCGATGCTTGCGCAGTTCAACAACTACGCCGAGTTTTTCTCCAAGTTCCAGCGCAACAATGGCGAGGTCGGCGTTTCCTTTCAGTTGCCGGTCCTCGCCGGATCAGGTGTCAGCGCCCAGGTTGCCCAGTCCGAAACCGATGCCGCCCACCTTCGCGTCGAGATGGCCAATGCGCGCAATCGCATTGCTGCGGACTTGCAGCAATCGTTTCGCGATGTTCGCCGCGCCGAAGGCGCCGCCAACGTGGCGCGATTGGACCTCGACCTCGCCCGCGAGCAACTCTCCGTGGATCTCGCACAGATGGAAGAAGGACGCCTGACCCTGCGCGACGTCGAGGAGGCACGCGCCGCCGAGGACCAGAAGTGGATCGCGTTCTACGATGCCGAGTACGCCCTGGAAAAGGCGCGCTGGAACGTCCTGCGCCTGACCGGCGGACTGGTCTCTTCGATCCAGACCCTGCCGTAGCGGGACGGCAGCAGGATGCGCTCGCCGTGCTCCGCTTCCAGAGCGCGTTTCCCTCGCTTCGTGGCGAAGCCGGCCAGCGCGGCGAGGCCGAACAGCGCCCCAAGAAAGGCCCACGGCCGGCGCTCGTACTGCACGCGCAAGTCGAATTCGCTCTTCACCCTCGATTCGAGCGCGTTCAGGTTCTGCCCCAGGCGGGCGCGGACGCGCTCCACGTCGTTCCTTATGTCATCCGGTGTTTCGCCCATTGCAGATTCTCCCTCATGGTCTCCACGGTGCGCCGCGGCGCGACGTCAATTCGCTTCAGCCGCTCGCGGCCGGCCAGGAACGCCATCCCGGCGGCCATCCCCAACAGCACGCCGGCAATCAAGGCGGCCAGCCACAGCGGCAGAACAATCGCCAGCGCCGCGATGCAGCACGCCACGATCGCCATCGCGGCCAGCAGCCCTCCGAGGGCCGCCGCGCCGAACAATGCGCCCACGTTCGCGCCCTTTCGAGCTTTCTCACTCATTTCCGCCTTCGCGAGGCGGATTTCGCCGCGCACGATCTCGCTCATGTCGCGCAGGACATCCTGCATGAGATCGCCCGGCGAGCGGACTTCATCCCCGTTCGCCATGGTATGCCCTCTCTATCGGGAGCGAATGGCGCGCCCGACGAAAAAGCCCAGCACGACCGCGATTCCGATCGCGTAAGCGGGACGCCGCCGCGCCGCCCGGTCGATGCCGGTAATCGCATCCCTGATAGAGTGTGCTTGCACGTAATGTGCCGCGCGCTGCATGCCACCGGCCGCGCCTCGCATGCCCGGAGCGGCGCCGAGCTTCTGTGCCAGGGTTTCGAGCAGCCGCGCCGCAGACTGCCGGGACTTCTCCAGTTCCGTCAGTACGTCTCGCGAAACCGGATTGGCGGTCTCGGATTCAGGCCCCATTGTTTCGTCGAACACAGACCGTCCCTCCCTCTCCGCTCCCAGGATAGCGCCGGAGGGCACGGCAGGGCCACGAGAACGGCCTGAGATCGGCGGTTAACTCACTAACTCCGCAAACTTGGGCAAGTCCACATTTCCGCCGGATACGACCGCCACCACGCGGCCGCCGCCCGCTCTGCCGCTCGATGCCGCCGCGATCGCGCACGCCGACGCCCCTTCTACGATCACGCGATTGCGCTCCGCCACCAGCTTCATCGCCGCGGCCGCTTCCGCCAGCGACACCACCAGCGATCCGTCCAGCAGGCCGCGAGCCCGCTCAAACATATTGGCGAACACCATGCGGCTGCCGATGCCATCGACGAACGACGGGCGATACTCGACCGTACGCGGCTCCCCGGCCGCGAGCGATGCGGCCAGCGGCGCCGCCGTCTCCACTTCCGCCGCGAAGATCTTCACCGCCGGCCGCAGCTTGCGCAGCACCGCCGCGATCCCGCAGGAGAGCCCGCCGCCGCCCCACGGAATCACGATCGCGTCGAACTCGCCCAGGTCTTCGATGAGCTCGAGCGCGATCGTGCCGTTGCCGGCCATCACGTCGAGGTCGTCGAACGCATGGATGAACGTGGCATCCACGCCGGGGTAGGACCGCGTCTCGAACGTGCGCCACCACTGCTCGAAGGGCGCCAGGATCACTCGCCCGCCCAGCCGCTCGACGGCGCGGATCTTCGTCGCGGGCGCGGTGTCCGGCGAAACCACCGTGGCCGGCACGCCGAGCCGCCGCGCGCAATACGCCACGCCCTGCGCCATGTTGCCCGCCGAGGCCGTCAGCACGCCGCGCTCCAGCCGCTCGCGCGGCGTCTTCGCCATCACGTTGGCCGCGCCCCGGATCTTGAACGAGCCGATGGGCTGCAGGTTCTCCAGCTTCAAATAGATTTCGGGTTCGGCATTGAGCCGCACCGCCGGCGTCCGCAGCGCCGTGCCGGCGATGTTGCGGCGCGCTTCTTCCACCTGCGCGAGAGTAACGGGCACCTCTCTAAGCTAACTCACCGCGGCGCGCCGCGCCCGCGCAGATACTCCGCGATCTCCGTTTGGGCCCCGTGTTCCGCCCACCCGAGCGGCGTGCTGTGCCAGATGCGGTCTTTGATATCGAGCTTTGCCCCGCGCTCCACCAGCATCCGCACCACCGCACCGTGGCCGGCATGCGCCGCCTGATGCAGCGGCGTGCAATGCGCATGAGACCCTTCCGGGTTGTAGCGGTTGGGATCTTCGCCGGCATCGAGCAGGAGCGCGACGACGTCCGCGTGCCCGAGCTGAGCCGCCAGCACCAGCGCGCGGTGCCGCGCGGGCCCGTCCGCCGCCGGGAGCAGACGCGCCGCTTCTGCCACCCGTCCCAGTCCCGCCGCGGCGAACAGATCGATCCGCGCCCCGCGCCGCGCCGAAATCGAGCAGCAATTCCGTCAATTGCGCCTGCAGACCGGCCCTGGCTGGATGGCTGCTCGAAACCAGCAGCCCCAACGTGGTCCATTGGCCGCCGTACATATCGGCCAGCGCGTCGACCTCCGCGCCGCTATCGAGCAGCGCCCGCGCGAACTCGACCGCATTGGCCGGCGTCTTCTGGCGGTAACCCTCGACGCCATTGGCCGCAATGTAGTGGAGCAGCGTGGCACGATGCACCGGGGGATCGAAGCAGCAGATGCGCGCCGATCGAGCGCGCACGAGTTCCGGATGCGCGCGCAACGCTTCTTCAACGGCCGCCAGATCTCCCGAAACCACGCCTTCCACCGCGGATTCGAACACGAAGACCGGGCCGCGCTGACCGACCGCAGCAACATAGGATTCCAGCGCGGCCCAATCGGCGAAGTCATGGAAACGGGCAATGGCGAGCCGCGCGTCATCGAGCGTCAGGGCCGCCTCGCGGATTTCCGAGTCCGGAATGCTCTTCGGCAGCCACGGAATGGCTTCATCGAGGAAGCGGGGATGCTTGCGATGGAGGAGGTCGATGGCCTCCGGGTCGGCTGCACGGTGGGCGGCCAGCAGGTCCGCGGCCTGCCGCTCGTAGACACCGAGCGGTGAGTCGAAGGGAGCGTGGCGCAGGTCCATCGGACCAGTTTATCCCCTGCCTGCCCTTGCGGTTCTACGGCCTCATGGTCGCCGTCCTCGCCGCCGCTACCCTGGCCGCGAGCATCTTCCCGCGCGCCGCGCGGCGGCCGCTGATCCCATGCAGGCATTGCGGGTGGACTGATGGTTTTTCTCGTCAGAAGCCACACGCAACCAGTAACGCCTGCCGTACTTCGGGCCATCGCTCCTCCGGCAAAGTGCACAGCGCCGGGCCCATCCGGTTCCGTTGGGCCAGCGACACGTGATCGAAATTCAACGCGCACGCAGCGGGCATTCCGTCCTCTTCCGTAAGAATCACTTCGCTGGCCAGCCCACGAATGGTACGGGTGGCCGGCACAACGATGATCTCGTTTAACCGGTCAATCACAGCATCCCGGGTGAGCACCAGAACCGGTCGTCGTTTATCGGGGAGATGGAACGTGTACCAGCGGATCTCGCCGCGCTTCACGCGACGTCCTCCCAGCCTTCTGCCTCCCAAGCCAGCGGCTCCTCATCCGTCGAGAACTCGTCGACCGAAGGCGGAAGCATCCGGTAGACAGATACATCGTCGCCGCGCGTCGAAGCCATAAACCGCAGCAGCCGGGCGCGTTCGCGTGGCGTGAGGGCGGCGACCAGCGGAAGAATGTCATCTGCCGTGAGCTGCTTGGGCATCCGCTTGCATTCTATCAGGAAGAGGCGGCGGCCCAACAACTGGCGGCGACCGCGGTTCAACTACATCTCGTAAGCCGGGCCGCTATCCCCCCGCGATCGCGCCGATCACCAGAAACGGCTCGCGGCCTTCCGCCACCGCCTCCGGCAGCGGCGTGTCGGCGGGTTCGTGCGACCAGTCCTGGCCGCACAGGAAATACCGCACGAACGGCCGCCGGCGCAGCGTGCCATGATCGCGAATCGCGCCTTCGAGCACCGGATACCGGGCTTCGATCGCGTCGAGCACCGCTCCGATGGTCGCCGGTCCCGCGACTTCCACCTCGACCTCACCTTTGATTTTGGCGAGGATGCGCAACTGCGCCGGCAGCTCGACCCGAATCATTTCAGCGTCTGCACCTCGACCGAAAGCACCGGCGGCAGATGGTCGACCACGGTATTCCAACGGTTGCCGCCATCGGGCGAGCAGAACACCTGGCCGCCCGTGGTGCCGAAGTAGATGCCGCAATCGTCCAGCGAATCGACACACATGGCGTCGCGCAGCACGTCCACGTAGCAGTTGGCCTGCGGCAGCCCGTTGGTCAGCGGCTCCCACTCGTTGCCGCCCGTGCGGCTGCGCCACACCTGCAGCTTGCCGTCGATCGGATAATGCTCGCGGTCGCTCTTGATCGGCACCACGTAGATCGTCTCCGGCTCGTGCGCGTGCACGTCGATGACGAAGCCGAAATCCGTCGGAAGATTGCCGCTGACTTCCCGCCAGTTCTCGCCCGCGTCGTCCGTGCGCATCACGTCCCAGTGCTTCTGCATGAAGACCGTATCCGGTTTCGAGCGGTGCAGCGCGATGCGGTGCACGCAGTGCCCGACCTCCGCCGTCTGATCCGGAATGTACTCCGAGCGCAGCCCGCGATTGATCGGCTTCCAGGTCGCCCCGCAGTCATCGGTGCGAAACGCGCCCGCCGCGGAAATCGCGATGTACATGCGGCCCGCATTCGACGGATCGATCACGATGGTGTGCAGCCCCATCCCGCCGGCGCCGGGCTGCCAGCGGTTGCCGGTCGAGTGGTTGCGCAGCCCCGGGAGTTCCTGCCAACTGGCGCCGCCATCCGTCGAGCGAAACATGGCCGCGTCCTCCACGCCCGCAAACACCGTATCCGGATCGGTCAGCGAGGGCTCGAGGTGCCAGACCCGCTTGAATTCCCACGGATGC
>Ga0070739_10001513_pt1 | contig 34535 bp, 23 predicted proteins | sample Coa_R1_7_FD_66445 | JGI IMG/M metagenome (GOLD analysis project Ga0070739, IMG submission 66445) | Surface soil microbial communities from Centralia Pennsylvania, which are recovering from an underground coalmine fire - Coalmine... | ecosystem: Environmental > Terrestrial > Soil > Unclassified ...
GGCGCTGCCTCAGTTAGTCAGTCAACAGCGAACAGAGGAGGGGGGTTGTGTTCAAATCGCTTTTCAGCGGATTTTTATTCGTGTTTTTGCTTTTGGGCTGCTGCGCGGTTTCGTTGGGTCAGGTTACCGCGGATTCCGGTTTGACCGGGGTCGTCCGAGATAGCAGCGGCGCCGTGATCGCCGGGGCGCACGTGAGGCTTGAAAATAAAGCAAATGCCGCCGTTCGTGAAACCAGCACCAATAACGCGGGCGAGTACCGTTTCGACCTGGTTCCGCCCGGAAACTACCGGGTGACGATTTCCCAATCCGGTTTCGCGACAAAGGTATTGGAAAACGTGGTCCTGGCAGTGGGACAGACCACGACCGACAACGCGACCTTGGAAGTGGGCGAGCAGACCCAGACCGTTACAGTGGAGGGCGCGACGCCGGTGGTCGACACGCAAAAGATGGATGTCGGGATGGCGGTGAGCCCGTCGGAAGTGGAAAATTTGCCGCTGGTTGGCAGGGATTTTGCCAATCTGGCCTATCTGGCGCCAGGCGTGAAGATCACCGATTCGTACGATCCGACCAAGAATCGATACGCGATTCTCTCGGTGAACGGCGAGAACGGACGGAACGTGAACGTTACGGTGAACGGCGTGGATAACAAGGACAACACCGTGGGCGGGCCGGTGATGCAGCTTCCACTGGAGGCCGTGCAGGAGTTTCATATCAGCACCCAGCGGTTCTCGGCGGAGAACGGGCGTTCGGAAGGCGCTGCCATCAACGTGATTACGAAGTCCGGGACGAACGACTTTCACGGCTCACTGTTCGGTTACTTCCGCGATGCGGCGCTGGACACGGACGAGATGGTTCCGGATGGACATGGCGGCAGTACTGCGGCCCATCCGGACTATAGCCGGCAATGGTTCGGTGGTTCGATCGGCGGACCGTTAAAGAGAGATAAGGTATTCGGTTTTTTTGCGATCGAACGCGAACGGGAAAGCCAGGGGTTGGTGGAGAGCACGAATTCCTATAACGAGCTGACGCTGGCCAAGTCGGCGGGGCTTGCGGCGCAGCCTGCGACTGTGATTCCGCGCCCGTTCTATGAGACGCGCTATAGCGGCCGGCTGGATTGGACGATCAACGACAAGAATAGCGCTTACGTCAGCTACAACTCGCAAGCAAACAATAGCCTGAACGATCAATCCGATGGCACCGGCGATCTGACTAACGGCAACTATACGACCAATCACCTGCAGCTTGCCAATTTCACGCTAAACTCCACGCTATCTGCCAATACGGTAAATCAGTTTACGGCCGGTTATCAGTATTGGAACAACGTGATTGCGAGTCACATCAGCGCGCCCTTGGTGATATTTCCGAACGCCTCGTTCGGCACGAACACCAACGTTCCACAGCAGTCGTTCCAGCGGAAATGGCAGTTCAAGGACGATATCTCGAAGACGATCGGGAAGCACACGTTGAATGCCGGAATCGACTACATCTGGAATCCAGTGGAAGGCGGTTTTTTCGAGTTCAGTTCGACTCTTGAAATCGACTTCGGGGAAGACCCGAGCACGATTCTCGGCGATAAGGGGACCTACCCGCAGGGGTTTTCAACGCCCGGTCTTGTGACGGGTATGGGGATTGCGAACGGAGATCCGTATTTCAAGGTTGCCACTAAACAGTTTGGAGCGTACTTCCAAGATGACTGGAAAGTGACGCCCCACCTGCTGCTGAATCTCGGGCTGCGCTGGGACAAGGACTTCAATATGATCGGCCTGTCCGATGTGACTAAGAGCCGCACGTATCAGGAGCTGGTTGCGCTGAACAGTCCCATCTCAAATCCTTACGTCAGCAAATTGCCGCACGACGCCAACAAGGATTTCAGCCCGCGCGTGGGGTTCGCCTACGATCCTACGGGGGAAGGGAAGCATGTGATTCGTGGCGGGTTCGGGCTCTACTTCGGTAATGTCTTCCAAAACATTCCTTTGTTCATGGAGCAGATGAGCAATCCCACTGTATTTCAGCAAGCCATAAGCCTATCGTCCCCGAGCGATCTCGTGACTGGGACCGGAATCCCGCTGGGAAAGTGGCGCTATGGTGTCGATCCGATGCCAGTGATTCCGCCCCCGTCAAGCCAGCTTGTACCGGGAAGCGTCGGCCGCTTAATGGACCCGAATTACCGGAATCCAGTGGCCGAGGAGTTCAATCTGGGCTATAGCTGGTCGCCGAATGCAAAATCGGTAATTGAATTGGACTACACCCATACGCTCAGCCTGCACGAAAACAAGACGATCAATATTGACCAGCGGGTACCGATGAATGGAAAGTGCTGTACCCGGCCTCTCGATGCCGCATTCGCGAACTCGACGCAGCCGCAATTGGCGAGCGTCCGCGACGAACAGTCGATCGGGCGTTCGCATTATGATGGCTTCAACTTCAGCTACCGGCAGCGCATGACGCACCACTTTTCGCTGAACGCGAATTACACGCTATCCTGGGCCTATTCTTACGATGGAGGCGGCACTTCTTTCCGTAACTATCCGCGGCTCGCCACCAATCCGTTTGCTTATTATGAATGGGGCCCCACGCCCAATGACGAGCGTCACCACGTTACCGTCAGCGGTATCGTCGACCTGCCGTGGGGGTTGCAAATGGCTCCGATCTTGCAGTTCGGCTCCGCGCGTCCCTACGCCGTCACCACCACGCCGAACACTTTGAACACAGGCGGCGGCACGACTACTGCTGTGGTGGTACCGGCCATGGACCCAACTGACTGGTTCGCTTTTGCCGGAAGTAGTAATACGACAGCCGCGCAGAACTGCTTCTACGGACTAGGTTCTTACACGAGTCCGCAATGCACGATTGCCCGGTACGACCCGTTACGCGGCGATCCGTTCTTCCAGTTGGACCTGCGGCTCGCCAAAACCATCAGATTCGGTGAAAGAGCGAGTCTGGAGTTGATAGCGCAAGCGTTCAATCTGACCAACCGCGCCAATTACGGAAACAATTACAACAGCAACATCGCGACGCAATCGACATTCGGTCATCCGGGCGGATTTTTCGCGCCCAGCAGCACGATTATTCCTCGTTCGCTGTGGAGCGAATTCGGCGCGCGGTTTACGTTCTGAGCCACGGATGCACACAGATGGACACAGATAAGAAAATGCTTATCTTGAATCCGCGTGTATCCGGGTCCATCTGTGGCTAATCTTTATCCTGGAAGCTGGGAAAGGCGCACACACGTTACGCTTGTACTAACATAAAGGAACTCAGGTGTTCCGAAAGATCTTTCTATGCGCGCTGGCGTGCGGCGCGCCGGTGTGGGCTGCCGATTCGCTTCCCAAGAACGTCACGTTTTCTCAGCACATCGCGCCGATCATCTATCAGAACTGCGCTCCGTGCCACCGGCCGGGCGAATCGGGGCCGTTTTCACTTTTGAGTTATGACGACGTGAAGCGGCATGCGTCCCAAATTGCCAGTGTGACGAAGAGCCGCTTCATGCCTCCCTGGCTTCCGGAGGCGGGCTATGGCGAATTCCTGGAAGAGCGGCGGCTGACCAACCGGGAGATCGCGCTGATCCAGAAATGGGTGGAACAGGGGGCGCTGCCGGGAAAGACGGATCATGCTCCGGCGCCGCCGGTATTTCGTTCGGAATGGCAGCTTGGGAAGCCCGACCTGATTGTTCACGCGCAGCAGCCATATCACCTGAACGCGGGCGGCTCCGAAGTGTTTTGGAACTTCATTATTCCGTTGCCGATCACTGCGGAGCGTTGGGTGAAGGCGATTGAGGTCCGGCCGGGAAATCCGAAAGTGTTTCATCACGCGAATGTGATTATCGATCGTTCGGGTTCGGCACGCCGGCAGGAGACAATTCCCGGCGCCGGATTTCCGGGCATGGACCTGACTGTGGAGGAGAACACCTACGATCCCGACGGGCATTTTCTTTCCTGGAAGCCGGGCAGCGCGCCTTTGGTGGAGCCGGATGGGATGGCGTGGCAGGCCACTCCGGGAATGGACCTGGTGCTCAACGTCCATTTGCGTCCTTCGGGAAAGCCGGAGGTGATCGATCCCTATATCGGCATCTATTTCACCGATAAACCGCAGACGAAATTTCCGATGTTGTTGCAGCTCGAGCATGACGGGACGCTCGATGTTCCGGCGGGAGACAAGGACTTTCTCGACAGCGACGATTTCCGCGTGCCGATCGATGTGAATGTGCTGGCGGTTTATCCGCATGCGCATTATCTCTGCAAACTGATGGAAGGATATGCCACGTTACCGGATGGCACTCGCAAGTGGCTGATCCGAATTCCGGATTGGGACTTTAACTGGCAGGGCGTGTTCCGGTATAAAGAACCGGTTTTCCTGCCGGCGGGAACGGTGGTTTCGATGCGGTATCACTACGATAACTCCAAGGACAACATCCGCAACCCGAATGATCCGCCGAAAGAGGTACATGCTGGGATTCAGGCCACTGATGAAATGGGCCATCTTTGGCTGCAAGTGCTGCCGGTGGCCGAAGGCGATCAGCGGGCCGTGCTGCAAGAGGCGCTTGCCGAACGGCGTCTGCAGAAATACCCGGATGACTTCGGAGCCAACTACAACATGGGCGATATTCTGCTCAACAAAGGGAATGCGGCGGAGGCGGTGGCTTATTTTCAAAAGGCCGCCAAAGCGGACCCGCGCAGCGTGGTGGCGGCGACAGAATTGGGGATCGCTTTCTTTACGGAGCAGCATTTTCCGGAAGCCGCCGAGCAATTCAAGCGAGCGCTGATTCTGGATCCTAAATATACCGATGCTCGTTTCGACCTGGCGAGTGTGGAGGCTGAGGGCGGCGACCTGGAAATGTCAGTGAGCGATTTCAAGGAAGTGCTGGCCGAGCGTCCGGATTATCCGAAAGCGCGAGATCATTTGGGACAGGTTTTGTTCGCGATGGGAGACGATCTCGCCAAGAGCGGCAATAACGAGCAAGCGGTGGCGCGCTATCGCGAGGCGGTTCTGTATTTGGGGGACAGCGCGGAACTGCATACAAGCTTGGGAGCGGCGCTGGCGCGTTTGGGGCGGATGAGCGAGGCGCAGGCGGAACTACAAAGCGCGCTGCGGGCGAATCCGAATTTCGAGCCGGCGCAGCGGATCTTGGCAGAGATACAACGAAGATAGATACTCAACCACTTGCTTACGCGCGTGGTTCTGCAAGCTGCATCGGCGGTTGAACTACTAGCAGAACCGCGACTGTCAAGGAGCGGCTTTTCAGAAGCTGTAGAACCCCGCTCGTTCGAGGCCGCGCTGGGCCTCCGGGCTTCGCATGAACGTGTACCAAACAAAACCGGTGCGGAGATTTTCGGCCATCAGCATGGTGATTCCGGTGTCGATACCGATGACATCGGTGTCATACCAGTTTTTCAGCGGATTAAAGGCGTTCACAAAGCCGTACTTGCACCAGGCATTTTGCCCGTAGCGGTTTTTCATGTTCTTTAAAACGCGCAGCGTCGCTTCCGGCATGAAGGGCAAGGAGCCGCCGGGCGCGCTGGGAACAACGGTCCCGTCAATGGGACCCATCTCGGGAGGCCCGCCCCAAACGACGTAGCCGTGCTGCGAATCGGAAGCCGTGATACCCCAGAGATCGTCGCTGTAATCGGGAAAGCGGGTCGAGAGCTCGATACAAAAGCGCCGGTGAACGTCTGTGGCGATGATCGAGTTCCAGAAGTAATCGAAGTATCGGTCGCGTTTGCCGCGGAAATCGAACCAGGCCTGTGAATACTGATGAATGAACAGTGGAGCATACGATCCGATGTAACGAAGTCCGTCATATTCGAACGTCAGCCGTTTCCAAGCATTCCAAGCGTCTCCTGGTAATGGGTGCGTGGACGATCCCAGGCCCAGGAGATACATCATCATGAGCTCACTGTAGAGATCCCAGCGATACGGCAGGAACCCTCCGGTCGGGGACCAGCCGTGCGGGAGCAGCGTGGTGTCTTCAGACAGCCAGGTCCAATCGACGCGGTTAAAGATGTCGCTCGCGAGACGCGTGATTTGGGGGGAGCGGAAATGCTCGCGGCAGGTCAGGACGCCGCACAACAGAATGGCCGTGTCGATGGAAGAGATTTCCGAGTCCCAGACTCTTTGGCCTGTTTTGATGTCCGCCCAATGATAAAAAAAGCCGCGGTGCGTGGTCATCGTTTTCGATAGAAAGCGCAGAGTGTTGATGACGCGCTCGCGAGCGTCCGCCAACTTTGCGTACCCGCGCTCCTCTCCGATGCACAGCGCGGTCAGGCCGAAGCCGGTTGCGGCAATACTTGCGACTGTACTGTGGTCCTCGACGCGAACGTTGCAACGATCTTTAACGAGACCCGTTTGCGGATCGGCCTGCTCCCAAAAAAACTGAAAGTTGGCTTTTTCGAGTTGTTCGAGAAACTGATCGTCTTCCTGCGACAATGTGGGAGCGGCGAATTCGGGAGCGCGGCTTGGAGGCTTGGCCGGCTCCTTCACTGTGACCGCGCGCAAAATGTTGGGCAGCGCTGTAGCAGTTCCGAGTATCCGCTGGATGCAGTCGCGGCGGGAGAGTCTTTCGAATTCGTTGATGTTCACGCAAGCAAGGTGGCCCCATGCTTAGGATATCTGCCAGGCCAATTGCTCATCATAAAATTTGACGTGGAATTCAGAATGAGAGCAGCATGCAACCGTTTGAAAGAAGCATTATGCGGGATTACGCTGAGCGCTCTCCTTTTTGCCTTGAACGGATGCAAGCCGAGCCCTGGTCCTCCTCCGCCAATCACTTTTGAAGGCGCAGTGATCCGGCAGGACACTACCGATCCAAGCGGCCAGATACCGATTGAAGACGCGATGGTCACAGCGTCGAACGGCACCGCTACGGTGCAGGCGAAAACAGGCACCTACGGTTTCTTTCGTGTAACACTGCGGCCTGGCTTGAGTCCTGGCGAGCTGGCAACGCTTCAGTTTCGGGCTGACGGCTACCAGCCGCTGCAGATGATCCAACAATCCGGAAGACAACTGCTGGTTGTCCGGATGGTTCCCGTTGCTCATCCCAAGCCGGTCGCGCAACACGGTCCCGAGATCACCGTTACCAACATGCGAATCCGCTACACAACGAAGATGATCACGACGGTGAACGTCGGCAACGATGTGGAAGCGTTTCAAGTACCCAACACTGGCAACGTGCCTTGCAACCATAGCCCGACCTGTTCGCCGGACGGCCGGTGGCGAGCGAGCCTCGGGTCCAAAATGCTGGACGCCGGTCCCGGCAATGAATTTAAGAACGTCCGGGTTTCCTGTATTGCCGGCCCATGCCCGTTTAGCAGAATCGAATCGAACGTCGAGTTGCACGAGGGCCGCAACCGGCAGATTTCGGTTCTCAATTGGTCCGACACGGTGACGTGGCTGATCGAGGCTGAGGTGGATCACACGACGGAAAGCAACCTGGTCCTGCAATCGTGGCCCGTGGTGTTTCACCAGACCATGAGCTTTACGCTGCCCGCCGGATCGGAAGGAGCGAGTATCGAAGCGGACGTGAACGGAACTGACATTGTTTTCCCGTTGGGGCCGGATTTGTATCTGTCCTGGGCCTTGTGCACGGAGAAGACCGGAGCCGACCGGAATAAGCTGCTGAGTTGCGAAGCCAAGCCAGGCTACCGGTTTGTGAAAGGGAAGTGACGGGGGAAGGGTACTGAAAGAGAATCAGCCATTATCGACACCGATACTCACAGTTCAAAAGTAAAGAATTCAAAAGGCAAGGCAGACGACATAAAACGATCGTCTGCCCTACCACGTAGCTCCTAATTCCTCGCGGCTCTCGATTGGGCGGCTGCGTCGCCCGCCCGCATCGCTTCCGGGACCTCGATCAGTTTCCCGGAGTGCACGTCATAGATGTATCCGTAGACCGGTATCGAAGCCGGCACCAGCGGATGCGTACGGATCCGCATCACATCGGCAATCACGCTCTTCTCCAGATCCTGAAAAGCGAGCCACTCGATGTATTCGCCTGCATCGGACCCGCCGCCCGTGTCGGGATCGATCCACCGGCCGTCCTCGATGCGGGCCGTTTCCAGGCTCTTCGAGAGCAGGTCGCGAATAATATCGTTGGTGAATGTCAGCATGCCGCAGTCGGTGTGGTGGATGACAAACCATTCTTTGGTTCCCAAGAGCTTGTACGAGATCACGAGTGAACGGATAGCGTCGTCGCTCGCACGTCCTCCGGCGTTCCGGATGACATGTGCGTCCCCTTCCGCCAAGCCAGCGAATTTAGCCGGGTCGAGCCGCGCATCCATGCAGGTGAGGATGGCAAAGCGGCGCGCGGGCGGCATGGCCAGCTTCGACTTCTCGCCAAACGTTTCCACATACGACCGGTTTGCATCGAGTACGTCGTCCAGAATTCTTGACACTGCGCTATCTTCCTCCAAATTAAGTTTTAACCTGAAGAGCGCCGGTTTTGGAAGGGCATAGGAGCTGGGCCGAGGGAGTCCCCTTACGCGCGGGGTTCTGCTATCTGACACTGTCAAATAAGCGAGGTGGGACCCGCGGCCGAGGGTGCATCTAATGGGAGTGCTATGCCTGTTTTACTAGCCAGGAACTGGTGGGCATTGGCCCTCCGCGGAATCGCCGCCATTATCTTTGCGATCATCACGCTTGCGGTGCCGCGCATTACGCTGGCCGTTCTGATTCTGATTTTCGGCGCCTACGCGTTGGTAGACGGAGTTTTCGCGATCGTCTCGGCGATTCGAGCCGCTCGCGGGCACCGTCCGTGGGGCTCATTTCTATTGGAGGGAACGGTGGGAATCCTCGTAGGGCTCATTACGTTTTTCCTGCCGGGTGTCACGCTGGCTGTCATCATCGGGCTGGTTGCTGCGTGGGCCATTATCACGGGTGTCTTTGAACTGGCGGCGGCGATCCGCTTGCGCCGGCATATCGCGGGAGAGTGGCTGCTGATCCTAACAGGCGCTGTCTCCATTCTGTTCGGGATATTTGTGTTCTGGGCCCCAATCGCCGGCGCTTTGGCGATTGTTTGGTGGCTCGGGATTTATGCGCTTGTATTCGGAATTCTGCTGCTCGGGCTCTCCATGCGCCTGCGGAGTTTGCACCGGATGTCACTTTCTGCGGATGCCGGAGCGTCCACGATGTAGCGAGACGAGATGCTTAGAGCCAGCCTGTATATTGCAGCGATTCTCCTGGTGTCCTGTGGCGGCAACAAGACCGAACAGACACAATCAAGCAGTTTAAGCCCGAATGCCGTGAATTACGCTCCGCGCATTGGCGTGGCGGTTAACACGGGCCAGAGGACCTGCGTGGCGATACACAATACCACGCTTACGCCCGATAGCAGCATCACCATTGTGATGCCCGCGATTCCGCAATCGTTCACTCAGGCCCAGATCACGGGCCGATCGCCAGATCCCTGTCCGGTCACGAAGGAACTCGACACGACCGTCTCGAATTACGAAGTTCGGATCACGCAAGGGACTTTGCCGAAGCTCATTCCGGCCATCGCCGTTGTTGGCAGCCCCGCCTCATTCAGCATGGACAACAATATGGTCAAAGCCGATCTGGAGCAGAACGGGAAAGCGGCAATGTTCCGGGCGTGTAGCGGCAGCGATGGCATTCATCTGACCGTGTGGCCGGGGACCCCGCTTTCCGGCGCGCCGGTTTGGCGCGGGTTCTATTATGAGCCGAGCAATCCGGGTGTGGGGCCTGCATGCACTGCTGCAGAGATGGCTGGTCCGGCGAGCCCGTAACACCGGTGGCGGCTACTGAGCGATGTTGCGGCCGAAATGAAAGGCCGGACCGATGGACAGGCGAACCGTGTTTCGTGACTCGCGAAGAACGTCACTAAACAGGTGGTTGTGTACAAAGTCCGCCTGCAGGCGGACACTGAAGTGCCGCGAGACATTTAAGTCCGCTCCGCCTCCGAACCCGTAGAACGGCGTCCAATCCGATTTTTTCCCGGAAGGTGCGAGTTGCGTCACAATGCCCGCCGAAACAGGATCGACGGCGTGCAGCGTGGCGACCTCGTGAATGGCGCCAATAGAGGGCCGCACAAAAAGAGTGACGGCGGAGAAGTGCCGGATTTCGAGTTGCGGCCCGGCGGCAAACGTTTGGGTCCTGGAATCGAACGGAACAACGAGTTGATAGGTGGGCGGAATGATCCGCGCTGCCACCAACCGGGCGAACTGCGCTCCCAACTGCTGCTGTAAGGACGTAGTCAACTCGCCGGCATCGATCGCGCTATGTCCCGTAGAAATCGAATAATCAAAACCCAGCGCGTACCAGGTTTTCGGATTGACCCCGACCTGCAGATGATAACCACGTTGCGCCAGATTCACGCTTGGACTGTCCAAATAGGTGAATCCGCTATAAACGTCAAACAGTCCTACATAGTCTTGTTGCGCGAAAGACGGTACTGCGAACGCGGCCAGCGCGACAAGGCAAAGCAAAAGACGGCGTGTTGGCTTGCTCAAGCGATCCTCCGAATAGCGATCTCATTCTGGTGTGCGATGTCCCTTGCTGACGCGCGGGGTTCTATAACTGCCGAATCCCACATGTATGTCGCACACCGGTCTCATTCTTCCCAAGTGATTCGATGTTCGTTTTTTGTATATTCTTCTACAAACCTGCTGTAGCGGCTCTCGACTTTGGAACGCCGCACTTTCAACGTCGGAGTGACAAAGCCGTTCTCCACCGACCAGGGATCGCGGGCGATCACCAGAAAGCCTAGCCGCTCATGTAATTCTAATTGAGCGTTGATTTCGTCCACGTGCCGTTTTAGGGAGCGCTCCAGTTCTGCTCGTCCAGCGGGTGTGTTGCGCAGGCTCTGGTTCTCCGCCGTGAGCACGGCTATCGCGAAGGGCTGCGGGGCTCCGGAACCCATGACGATACAGGTTTCGATGGCGGGATGAGCGCTCATCAATTTTTCGATGGCGCACGGCGCAACGTATTCGCCTTTGGCTGTCTTGAACTGCTCCTTGACTCTGCCGGTCACTTTCAGCCAGCCATCGGGATCGACTTCGCCCTGATCTCCGGTACGGAAGAATCCATCGTCTGTGAAGGCGCTCTGCGTCCTCTCGGGATCTTTGTAATAGCAGAGCATGTTCATCGGGCTGCGGACCAGAATTTCGCCATTTTCCGCAATCTTTGTGGTCACTCCAGGAACGCGGTTGCCGACATACCCGGGCCGGCTGCGGCCGCCCTCCGGAGTATGGGTAATGCCGGTCTCGGTCATTCCGTAGCCTTCCACCAGATTCAGGCCGATGCTTCGAAACCATTGCAAGACGCTCAGAGGCAATGGGGCAGCTCCGGAAGCCGCTACGCGCACCCGGTCGAGCCCGAGTTCGCGAAGAATTCGCCTCTTTACAAAGAACCGAATCACCGGGATACGGAGAAGCCAGTTCAGTTTCCGCTGCGAGATTTTCGCCAGCACGCCGTATTGGAATTTCACGTAGAGCCGCGGAACGGAGAAGAAAATAGTGGGCCGCGCACGCTGGAGGTCGACCAGGAAAGTATCGAGGCTGCCGCAGAAGAAAATATGCGAGCCGCGGCGGAACGAGAGCGTCTCCATCAGGGCGCGTTCTGCGATGTGCGCCAGCGGTAAATAGGAAAACAGACGCTCTTCGTGTTTTTCGCCGATGACGTGCGCGCTCGCTTTCGCGAAGTACTGAAAAGCGCGGAAGCGGTGGACGGCTCCTTTGGGCGCGCCGGTTGTGCCGGACGTATAGATGACCGTGGCGATGTCATCGGCCGGGCGGGTTGGACGACCGGTGAGCGGCGGAGTGCATGTGACAATCGTCTGCCAATCCGGCAGGTCTAATGCGGGCGCGTTCGGGAAGCGAATAGGGTGAATGCCGGGCGGAATACCGTCGCTGAACACGGAGGGGTCGTTCACTGCGCCCAGAAAACAGGCTTTGGCTTCGCTATGTTCCAGGAGCGCGCGGATGGATGCGGCCGTGAGGGAAGAATACAGCGGAACTGTGACGTGGCCGGACATCCAGATGGCCAGCTCCGCCATGATCCACCAGGCACAGTTCTTGGAGAGAATGACGATGTTCGAACCCGGAGGCCAATCCTGCGCTATCAGATATGCGGCCATGCGCCGGGCTTCGCCCATGGCCTGGGCCCAGGTCCACTCACGGGTGCCGCCCTCAAACGGTTGGGTCAAGTAGACCTGCTGCGCACGTTGCTTCTCCCAGCGATAGACCCAATCGAGTGGTGTTTCTTCTTGTACCGAAGGATGCAGGCTGAGCTGCGCAACGGATTCCGTGGCGAGCGGAGGGCCTGTCACTTGCATATCGAGACTACCGGACAATCTGCACTCCGCCATAGGACCCAGGGCCCTCCTCGCTCCGACACGCATCCTACCCGGAGTACAGCGCTTGCGCGATTTCTTACCCGCGGGTAAAATGTATCTTACCGATGGGTAAGATACCAGTTCGAGCTGGCCCTGTCAACTCTACGGCGGAGCTGGTTGGCCATCGCACTGCGTTCGCAAATCGCCGGCGCGATTCGGACAGCAAGCGCGAGGCCATCCTGCATACGGCCGTCAAGATGTTCCTCGATAAGAGCTACAGCCGGACTCCGCTGGCCGATGTTGCGGAACAACTAAAAATCACGAAACCGGCGCTGTACCACTATTTCCGCAACAAAGAAGAAATACTACTTGAATGCTATCGCCTGGGGCTGGCACTCATCGCGGAAGCGCTGGATGAAATTACCGCTTTGGATAGACCCGGGCTCGCGAAGGTAGCGGCGTTTATCCGCGCCTACACGAATCTGATTACGATCGATTTCGGGCGGTTTGTGATCCGGCTGGACGAAAGCGAGCTTTCGAGCGGAGTACGCGCGCAGGTCCGGAAATTCAAACGCGAGATCGATCACCGGCTTCGTTCTCTGATTGCCGAGGGAATCGAAGACGGTTCGATTGGCCCTTGCGATCCGAAGCTGGCGGCCTTTGCGATTGCGGGCGCTCTGAACTGGATCGCTACGTGGTACGAGCCGGCGGGTCCTTTAACCGTGGAAGAGATTGCATCCGAGTTCGCGCGGATTCTTACGCAGGGACTGGCTGGCAAGCCAGCGGGCCGGGCAAAAGGGAAATCAGCATGAGTACCGCCACAATCGAAGCGCCATCCTCAACTGTTGCACGCCGCAAAAAACCATGGTTGGTTCGCCGCGCCGCGGTTTTGGGTGCTGGAACTATGGGCTCGCGCATCGCTGCGCACCTGGCGAATGCGGGGGTTCCCGTGCTGCTGCTCGACCTGGCATCGCCAGAGCCGGACCGGAACCGGATCGTCACGAAAGCGTCGGAGGTGTTGAAAATCGCGAAACCGGCGGCCTTCTTTGAATCTGCTGCAGCAAGGCTGATTTCCCCGGGCAATTTCGAAGACGATCTGGAGCGGTTGCGCGATTGCGATTGGATCATTGAGGCGGTGGCGGAGAAACTGGAGATCAAGCAAGCTCTGCTGCGCAAGGTGGAGGCGTTCCGGCGAGCAGATGCGATCGTCACCACGAACACGAGCGGTTTGCCGGTCAGCCAGATTGCCGCTGAATTATCGCCGGAGTTTCGCCGGCACTGGTTCGGAACCCATTTCTTCAATCCGCCCCGCTATATGCGGCTCGTGGAAATCATTGCGACCCCCGAATCGGACCCGGACGCCGTTGCCGCTATTTCAGAGTTTGCGCGCGTGCGGTTGGGGAAGAGCATCGTCCGCGCGAAAGATACGCCGAACTTTATTGCGAACCGCATCGGCGCGTTCGCGCTGCTGAACACGATTCGGGTCATGCAGGCGATGGATTTGAGTATCGAGCAGGTCGATGCGCTCACCGGTTCTGCCCTGGGCTGGCCAAAGACCGGTACGTTCCGTTTAAGCGATCTGGTTGGTATTGACGTGCTCGCGCATGTTGCCGAGAATTTTCTTGCGCGCGTCAAGGACGAGCGCTCGGACGTCACACTTCCCGGGTTCTTGTCCGAAATGCTGAAGCGCGGGTGGCTCGGCGATAAGACCGGCCAGGGGTTTTATAAAAAGCAGGCAGACGGATCCCGGCTGGCGCTCGATTGGAAAACGCTCGAATACCGTCCCTCCGAGCGCACGAAGTTTCCGGTGCTCGAAATGGCGAAGAACGTAGATTCTCCGGCGGAGCGGATCCGGATGGCGCTGAGCGGCGATCCGAAAAAGGACATAGCCGCTGCGTTTTACTGGCAGGTGCTGCCGGATTTGTGGAACTACGCGACCCGTCGCATACCCGAGATTGCTGACGACATTGTGGCGATCGACGCCGCAATGAAGGCGGGCTTCACTTGGGAGCTTGGGCCGTTTGAGATGTGGGATGCCGCGGGCGTGCCCGAGACCGTTCAGAAGATGAAGGCGCTCGCTCCTGCTGTGGAAAAGATGCTCGCTAGCGGGCAAACGAGCTGGTATCGCGACGATCATTTCTTCGACATCGGAACCGCCACATACCAGCCCGTGCCTGCCCCCGAGAAGCTGCCCTCGATCCAGGTTTTGAAGCGGGCTCGCGGCGTGGTGAAGAAGAACGCAAGCGCCTCGCTTCTCGATTTGGGAGACGGCATCGCGTGCATCGAATGGCATTCGAAAATGAACGCTATTGGCGGCGATATCGTGTCGCTTGTCACGCAAACGCTACGGCCCGAAAGCGATGCTGTCGCCCAGTTCGATGGGTTCGTCATTTCGAGCGATGCCGCGAATTTCTCGGTCGGCGCGAACCTGATGCAGCTTCTGCTGGCGATTCAGGACCAGGAATGGGACGAGATCGATCTGGCGGTTCGGGCTTTTCAGGGCATGACGCAGGCTATAAAATTCTGCCCACGGCCCGTGGTTGTGGCTCCCTCCGGCATGTGCTTCGGAGGTGGGGCTGAAATCGCGCTGCACGCAGCGGCCCGGCAACCACATGCAGAGCTCTACATAGGATTGGTCGAGGTAGGTGTCGGGCTGATTCCGGCCGGCGGAGGATGCAAGGAGATGGTGTTGCGTGCGATCGAGAGCGCAAACGGCCAGGTGAATTCCGTGGAGTTCCTGAATGCGCTGAAGAAGCAATTCGAGACTATCGCTATGGCTAAAGTCTCGACGTCCGCTGCTGAGGCACGAACGCTCGGCTTTCTATCTCCGGGCGATGGCATTACGATGAATCGCGAGCGCGTGCTCGCCGATGCAAAGGAAAGAGCGCGCGAGTTGGCCGATGCCGGCTACGCTCCGCCAGTCTCGCGTACCGATTTGCCGGCGCCCGGAGAGAGCGTGCTGGCTGGACTCAAATTGGCTGTCCATATGATGCGCACGGGCGAATACATCAGCGATCACGATGCGAAGATTGGAAACCGGCTGGCGCATGTGCTCAGTGGGGGCACGTTGACGGCGGGAACGCCGGTGAGCGAACAATATTGGCTCGCTCTGGAGCGCGAAGCGTTCTTATCGCTCTGCGGGGAAGCGCGCACGCAGGAGCGTATCGCTTCCACTTTGAAAACGGGAAAGCCGCTGAGGAATTAGGTCACGCGCATGAGAGAAGCCGTTATCGTAAGTGCCATGCGCACCGCCGTAGGAAAGGCGCCCAGGGGGACGCTGCGCACGACGCGTCCAGACGATCTAGCGGCGATTGCGATTCAAGCCGCCCTGGAGCGCGTGCCGCAGCTTGAGAAGCGCGAGATAGAAGACGTGATCCTCGGCTGCGCGATTCCCGAAGCTGAGCAGGGGTTGAATGTCGCGCGCATTGCGTCGCTCCGGGCCGGGCTGCCGGTGGAAGCGGCTGCGATGACGATTAATCGCTACTGCGCGTCCGGCTTGCAATCCATTGCGCTCGCAGCGGAACGAATTCGCGGCGGCGGGGCTGACGTGATCGTGGCGGGAGGCACTGAATCCATGTCGCTCATCCCCATGGGTGGCGCGAAAATCTCGATTAATCCCTGGCTTGCAGAACATTATCCGGATTCTTACAGCTCGATGGGCCTGACCGCTGAACGGGTCGCGCAGCATTACGGGATCACTCGCGAAGAGGCCGACCAGTTCGCTTTCACGAGTCATCAGCGCGCGCTCGCGGCGCAGCGGGAAGGGAAATTCGACAATGAGATCGTTCCCGTTCCGGTTTGCTTTACGACGCTCGATGGCAAATCCAAGCCAAAGAAGACCGAGGTGGAATTCAAGATCGACGAAGGACCGCGCCCGGATACATCGCTCGAAGCGCTCGCAAAGCTCAAGCCTGCATTTCACGCCAAAGGCACAGTCACGGCGGGAAATTCGTCGCAGACTTCCGATGGCGCGGCGGCCACAGTTGTCATGTCGGAGGAGCGCGCGCGAGCGCTGGGCATCGAGCCGATGGGCCGCTTCGTTGCCTACGCCTATGCCGGCTGCCTGCCCGAGGAGATGGGTGTTGGGCCGGTGTATGCGATTCCGAAAGCGCTGCGGCTGGCGGGCCTTTCGCTCGATCAGATCGATCTTATCGAGTTGAACGAAGCGTTCGCGGCGCAGTCGCTGGCCGTGATCCGAACGCTTGGAATGGATCCGGCGCGCGTGAATGTGAACGGGGGCGCGATCGCGCTTGGGCATCCACTCGGTTGCACCGGTTCGAAGTTGACAGCGACTCTGCTTCGCGAGATGAAGCGCCGTAATGCACGATACGGCATGGTCACGATGTGTGTTGGCGGCGGCATGGGCGCGGCGGGAATTTTTGAATTGGAAAGGTAGGTACGTATGAGCACGGCAGCATCCCCAACGGCAGTGAAAGCCAAAGCAATGAAGGGCGGCAGTTTTCTGATTGAAGACATCGCGCCGCAGGACGTCTTCACTCCGGAAGATTTTTCTGCCGATCATCTCCAGATTGCAAAAACGACAGCCGATTTCGCGGCGCGCGAAGTGCTGCCTGCAGCGGAGCAGATTGAGAGCAAGCAATTCGACGTAACCAGGCGTTTGCTGCGAACCGCCGGGGAAATGGGCCTGCTCGCGGTGGATATTCCAGAGGCGTATGGCGGGCTCGAAATGGACAAAGTGACTTCGGCGCTGATAGCCGAATCGATGAGTGTCCTCGCGAGCTTTTCGGTTGCGTTCAGCGCGCATGCCGGGATTGGCACGCTTCCCATCGTCTGGTATGGGACGGAGCAGCAAAAGCAAAAATACCTGCCGAAGCTCGCTACCGGTGAGTGGATCGCTGCGTATGCTTTATCGGAAGCATCGTCGGGCTCCGATGCCATGAATATCCGAACGCGAGCCACGCTCTCCGCCGACGGCAAGCAGTACGTGTTGAACGGCGAAAAGATGTGGATCAGCAACAGCGGGTTTGCGGACGTCTTCGTCATTTTCGCCAAAATCGACGGCGAGAAGTTTTCGGCGTTCATCGTCGAGCGCAATACGCCGGGGCTCTCGGTCGGTCCGGAGGAACACAAGCTGGGCATTCGGGGCTCTTCCACCTGCCCGCTGATTCTGAGCGATTGCAAAATGCCGGTGGAGAACGTTCTGGGCGAGATCGGCAAAGGGCATCACATCGCCTTCAACATTCTCAACATTGGCCGGTTCAAGCTGGGCGCGGCGTGTGTCGGCGGAGCGCGCCATTCGTTGCAAAATGCAATTAACTACGCGAAAGACCGTAAGGCGTTCGGGAAATCGATCGCGGAGTTTGGCCTGATTCAGGAGAAGTTGGCCGAATCGGCCGCTACGATCTACGCCGGCGAATCGCTTACTTATCGCACGGTCGGCATGATCGATGCGGCTTTGGCGGATCTCGATCACAGCGCCGAAGGAGCTTCGCGGGAAATCCAGAAGCGCATCGAAGAATATGCAGTCGAGTGCTCGATTCTCAAGGTGTGGGGATCGGAAATGCTCGATCTCGTTGTAGATCATGTTGTTCAGATCTATGGCGGATATGGCTATGTAGAAGAATATCCAGCCGAGCGGGCGTATCGCGATGCGCGGATCAACCGCATCTTCGAAGGAACGAACGAAATTAACCGCCTCATCATTACCGGCTGGCTGCTAAAACGCGCCATGAGCGGCCACTTGCCGCTTCTGCCAGCCATCAAAAAGGTGGTGGATCAAGTAGTCACCGGCGCGGTTGTCGGCGAAGAGGTGGAAGGGCCTCTTGCTATAGAGCATCAGATCCTGGCGAATCAGAAAAAGCTGGCGCTTTTCGCCGCAGGCGCTGCTTCGCAGAAATACATGCAGAATCTGACGGACCAGCAGGAGATCATGGGCGCGCTGGCCGATTGCATCATGGAGGTCTACGCGCTGGAATCCAGCCTGCTTCGCGCCGAAAAGATACGCGCTACGCGAGGGGATGCCGCTGCGAAGAATGCGATCGCTGTGACGCGCTATTACGCAGCGAAATCGATGCAAACGGTGGAGCTCGCAGCGCGAAAAGTGATTGCAGCCTGCGCCGAAGGCGACATGCTGCGCACGCAAATGGCGATTTTACGGCGGTTAGCTAAGTTCGAACCGTCGGATACGATTGCGCTGGGACGGCAGATCGCGCAACAGGTGATTTCGAGCGGACGGTATACGGTCTAGTTATTTGAGTGGTGGCTCTGCTCAGTGGGGCAGGTTGCAAACCTGCGAGCCGATTGTCAAATCGGCTTATTCGTCTTGTGCGCGTTTGCCGAGATTAGCCCAATCGCGCTCTTCTCGAATCCGTCTCAGCATCTCATTGGTAGCAGAAGCTGTTAAGGGGTGTCCCGAGGAAAATACAGCAACGCCTTGGTCCTCGATCATTTCAAGCGGATGGTCAGGCGACAAACGCAATCTCTCTTGTGGCGGTTTTGGAATCCCAATTTGATCTGTTTTGTCGCTCATGGCCCCGGCCCTCAAATTCGTAGAAATGCTGTGAATCAATTCGCAGCCTTATACGATTGTGTGCTGATTAGCTCCGGGTTGCAAGCGATGGCGGTGGTTGCCAGCCTCCAAACTCCGCTTCAATCAACCCGCAAATCTCGACAGCCAGCAGATCTCGCCAGGGCCTGGTCACCACTTGCACATTAACCGGCAAACCATTGTGCTCTGCGCAGCGCACCGTCGCGGCGGGAAATCCCGCGACATTCCAGGCCATTGTGTAGCTGAAGCCTTGAAAATTCGACTCTTCGAGCGAGCCGCGATGCGCAAGGGCGGGTTGCGTATAAACCGGGCAAAGAATGGCGTCATAGCGCCTGAAAAACTGCGCTAGATTCGCGCGATATTCATCCCACTGCGCCCATCGCTTTGCCAGCTCCGGTCCGCATGCGCGATACGGGCGCATGTGATCCAAGAACCCAGTCAGCAAGGGATGGACCTGAGTGCTGCCAACCTCTTTTAAATAGCGGTCGACTCCTTCCACACCGTCCGCGCCGAGCAGAGCCAGTTCGAGTTCGTAAGCCTGCTCCACACCCGGCGGCTGGACCTCTTTCACACGGCAACCTGCCCGCAGGAGAAACGCAGCGCAGCGGCGCACAGCCGATTCGACTTCCGGTGTACATCGCGCAAATCCGTTGTATGTGAAAAACGCGATGCGCGCGTTGTGGGCATTGGCATCTTCCAGCAACGGAACGGGCGGGGAAGTGAAGTCCTCGCCGTCTTCGCCCGCGAGCAGCTTCAACGCGAGAACGAGATCTTCCGTATGGCGCGCCATGGGCCCGATCTGCCAGAGCGCTTCGAACCACAAGCCCGCCGGAGGAACATGTCCGGTGCGCGGCAGACGGCCGCTCGTCGGCTTGATGCTTGCAATGCCGCAGAACGCAGCCGGTACGCGCACGCTTCCGGCACAGTCGCTGCCGAGGCCCAAAGGCGACCCGCAGGCGGCGATTAGTGCCGCTTCGCCCCCGCTGCTGCCGCCCGGTGTTCGCGTTAGATCGTAGGGATTGTTGGTTCTGCCGTAAATCAGATTGTCCGTCTCGAACGAGAACAGCAGGTCGGGCAGATTCGTTTTGGCGATCGGAATCCCGCCGGCAGCACGCAAGCGCTGTACTAACGCCGCATCGCGATCCGCGACCGCCGCATTGCGCCGGCCCAGTGTGCCTGCCGTACAGCGCGTTCCTTCCACATCGATGGAATCTTTCACCGAAAACGGCACGCCATGCAGAGGTCCGCACGGGCCGCCGGCCGCTAATTGCGCATCTGCCCGCGCGGCCTGCTTTCGTGCGGATTCGGCCATTACCTGCACCGCCGCATTGAGAGCGGGATTAATCCGCTCAATCTGCTCGAGCTGAGCATTTACCAGTTCAACGGAGGACATCTCGCGCTTTCCGATCATCTCCGCGAGAGAGGTTGCGCTGCGGTTCAGCAAGTTACAAGTTAGCAAGGCGCCTCACATGCAGCTTTCCAGGTCCTCTCTTATAAAATGAAATCCTTCAGCCTTTCTAATGAGAAGCGCACAGGGCACGGATTTCGCGCCGCCAAACGAAGGTGTGCAGAGCACGCCCGCTGCAGCGCGAGAGGAACGCATACAAGCTTTGGGCGGCGCGTCGAGTCCGTGCCCGTTGTGCGCGTTCTTCAAAAGTTTCGGCATTATCGGCTCTGCGGCCGTGCTTTGCGTGCTCGGTATTGTGGCCGCGCAGATCCCGGCATCCGAAGATCAGCTTTGGGAACATCGGAACCTTGGAAAGGCCTTTTACGAGAATCCCGATACCCACGTTCAAGCGGTTGAGCAACTGCGGGCCGCGCTGCAACTGAAGCCCGATTCCGTCGGAGATCGTATTAACTTCGGACTCGCCCTCCTGCGCGCGGGCCAAGCCGATGCCGGGATCGCGGAACTGGTTCGCGCGCAAAAACAGGACCCCACCATCCCGCATACCTGGTTTAACCTGGGGATCGCCTATAAGCACAACGGCGATTACGACAAGGCCATCGAGCAGTTTCGCGGCATGATCCGGCTCGTGCCGAACGAGCCGAAATCGCATTACAACCTGGGCGCCGTGCTACGCGCGAAAGGCGATAACGCCGCCGCGCTCCCCGAATTTCAAAAGGCGGAACAACTCGATCCGGATCTGGCCGGTCCGCACTTTCAGTTGTTCACGTTGTATCAGCGCTCGGGAGATCACGAAGCCGCGGCCCGCGAGCGCCAGGCCTTTGATGAAGCGAAAAAGAAAAACGAAGGCGCCGCGGTCCCCGAGGACATGGAGTGGTCCTTCTATGCTGAGCTCTACGACCCGCCTGTCTCACGGCCCTCCGCAGCGGATCAGCCCGCGCATTATGACGATCGCGTGGTCAGTACCGGCTGGACTCCGGCCACCTCCGGAATGATCGTGATCGATTCCGAAGGCAGCGGCCATGCCGATCTGCTAGTGTGGTCCCGCGAACGCGTAGTCTTATACAAGCGGGGCACGCAGGCGGTCGCCAACTCCGGTCTCGAAAATCTGCGCGATGTGCGAAACATCGCCGCGGGTGATTTCGACAACGACGGCCTTCCCGATCTGAGCGTCATCACAGGAGCCGGAGCTGCCATCTTCCACAACAACCATGGCGCGTTTGCCAAATATCTGGATCTGCCCAAGACCGGAGGCGTCACCCAGGCGCTTTGGCTCGACTACGATCACGACTATGACCTGGACCTGCTGCTCTTTGGGCCCGAGCCGGTTTTGATGCGCAATAACGGCAGCGGCAAATTTGAAGATCACACGAACGCGTTTCCGTTCGTCAAAGGACCGGCTCTTTCGGCGATCGCCTTTGCTGTTCGCGGCGATACTGCCGCGCGCGACGTGGTGGTGTCGTATGCCGACCACCCGGGCGTGCTCTATCGCGACAAGTTGAACGGCGCGTTCGAAGCCGTCAATCTCCCGGAGATCCCCGCCGGCGCCGGCTCGTTAGATGTCCAGGATTTCAACCACGACGGTCTTCTTGACCTGGTGGCGTACACGCCTTCGGTTAAGGCCGTGCTGAACTCGGCAGACGGCTTCGCGCAAGCGGACCGCCTGCAGACCGCCGCCTCGCCGGTGCGCGCCGATTTCAACGGCGATAACCGCGAAGATTACGCCCGTCTGCTTCCGGACGGCTCGCTGCACGTCTATCTCGACGCGTCCTCCACCCAAAGATGGATGACAGTACGCATCCAGGGCGTTAAGAATATCAAGGATGGCATGGACGCGACCGTCGAGATGAAGTCGGGCGCCTATTATCAGAAGCGCGTTTACACCGGCGTGCCGGTTGCGTTTGCGCTCGATGGGCACTCGGATGCCGACACCGTCCGCATCACCTGGCCGAACGGACTCATCCAGAACGAAACGCACCAAAAGGGCGGGGAAGCGCTGACCATCGCCGAAGCGCAGCGGCTTTCCGGGTCCTGCCCCATGATCTTCACGTGGAATGGTGAAAAGTTCCAGTTCATTACCGATGTGCTCGGCGTTGCGCCGCTCGGGGCCAGTTCCGGTGACGGCAACTATTTCCCGGTCGACCACGACGAATACGTCCAGATTCCAGGGTCTGCGCTAAAACCGGAGGAGGGCAAATATCGAATTCATATCACGGAGGAGTTGCACGAGGTGTCTTATTTGGACAAAGTGCAGCTAATCGCTGTCGATCATCCTTCCGGTGTCGATATCTATACGAACGACAAGTTCAAATCACCTCCGTATCCTGAATTCCGGCTGTTCGGCGCGCGCACGAAGATTCATCCGGTTCGCGCCATCAGCGCGCATGGAAAAGACGTAACGTCACAGGTCGCGCAAATCGATCATGCCTATGCAGACGGGTTTCAACACGATTCATCCGGAGTTGCCGAGCTTCACGCGCTCGATCTGGATTTCGGCCACGCGGCCCCTGAGAACCGCGCCGCTCTCGTCTTGAACGGCTGGGTGGATTGGGCGGATGGCAGTACGTTCCTGGGCGCTTCGCAGGGAGATCACGGCGGGCTGATTTTCCCGTACCTTCAGGTGAAGGATGCATCCGGCCATTGGAAAACCGTGATCCAAGACATGGGCATTCCTTCGGGCAAGCCGAAGACGATCGTCGTGGACCTGACCGGCAAGTTCCTGTCGTCCTCGCGGGAAGTCCGGATCGTGACGAACCTGTGCGTGTATTGGGACGAAATCTTTCTGATCGAGGATGCACGGCCGCCCCAGGTGCGCCTGACGCCTGTCGATGCCGCGAATGCAAACCTGCATTTCCGCGGTTTCTCTCGCCCGGTGATCGATCCCAAGCGCCAGCAGCCGGAAAAATTCCTCTACGATCAAGTCCGGCCTACCTCGAACTGGAATCCGACCCCCGGTTTCTACACGCGCTACGGCGATGTCGAACCGCTGGTAACGCAAGTGGACGACAGGCTGGCCATCATGGGTTCGGGCGACGAGCTAAAGCTGGAATTTCCGGCGGACCGCCTTCCGGTATTGCCGGACGGCTGGACTCGCGATTTTCTGCTGCTTGTGGACGGCTGGGCGAAGGATGCGGACGCGAATACGGCGTTTAGCCAGAGCGTGACGCCGCTGCCGTTTCATGCCATGAGCGCTTACCCTTACAAAAAAGACGAGCACTTTCCCAATGATGATGTGCACCAGCAGTATCTGCGCGAATACGTCACGCGCCCCGCGCTGCGCCTTATCCGGCCGCTAACAGAATGACTCGCCGTCTGAAACTTTTGTGCGCGATCGCAGGAGCCATCCTGCTGGTGAACAGTGCAGTGCTCTGGGCGTTCCCCATGGCGACGGCCTTCAATGTGGCCAATCTGCTGCTGCACATCGGTCTCGGCGCCGCGGTCGGCGTTGCTGCACTATGGATCGTGGTGCACGCACTCGTGGGTGCCGCGTCGAGACTCGTCTCGACGGCCGGCCTCCTCATCGCCGCATTAACCGGCATCCTCCTCGTGGGCATCGGCAACACCCACGATCACCGCTCCATTCTCATTCTTCACGTCGTCATCTCTCTCGCCGCCGTGGCTGCCTTTCTCGCGCACAAGCGCTATCTCCGCCTCGCGGCCGGAACAGCCATCGCCTCCGCCGCTGTGCTACTCGCCGGAGTGGTCTATCGCTACGAACCCCATCCCTACGACGAGATCGTCAACTCGCGAACCGTACCGCTCACTATGGATCAGGAAGGCGCAGGACCCAAAAGCCCGTTTTTTCCTTCCGCGTCGAACACGTCGAACGGCCGCATCGTCCCGTCTTCGTTCTTTATGGAATCGAAGAAATGCGGCGAATGCCATAAAGACATTTACGAGCAGTGGAAGAGCTCGGCGCACCACTTCGCTTCGTTCAACAACCAGTTCTACCGGAAGTCAATCGAGTACATGCAGTCGGTGGTCGGCACACGGCCGAGCAAATGGTGCGCGGGCTGCCACGATCACGCCGTCTTTTTTAACGGCCGCTTCGATAAGCCCATCAAAGACCAGATCGACACGCCCGAAGCGCGGGCGGGCTTAAGCTGCATGTCGTGCCATTCCATCGTTCACGTGAACGGTAGCATGGGAAACGCGGATTTCGTTATGTCGTATCCGCCGCTGCATGAAATCGCGAGCAGTTCGAATCCGTTTATGCGCGATCTGGAAAGCTTCGTCACGTATTCCGCCCCGGAAGCGCATCGCCGTACCTTCATGAAGCCATTTATGAAGCACGGTTCCGCGGAGTTCTGCGCAGCTTGCCACAAAGTGCATCTGGATGTGCCGGTGAATCAATACCGCTGGATCCGCGGATTCAACGAATACGACAACTGGCAGGCGAGCGGTGTCTCGGGCCAGGGCGCGCGCTCGTTCTACTACCCAAAGAGGTCCAGCACGTGCACCGATTGTCACATGCCGCTCGTCAAGTCGAACGATCCCGGCAACATTCACGGCATGGTCCATTCGCATAGCTTCCCCGGAGCCAATACTGCCGTTCCGTTTGTCAATCGCGACGAACATCAGCTCGAGCTCACAGAAAAATTCCTGAAATCCGGTTTCATCACAGTCGACATTTTTGCGGTGAGTCCGGTTCAGCGCGAAAAATCCGATACGGAGATGATTCGCCGGGGCAGCGGCACTCCGCAGGCGCAAACGTCGTTCGCGGTAGGCGAAGAAGCGGAACAGAACACCACGGCTGTGATTCGCAACGTGGGCGCGGTCGCTGCTCCGATTGATGCTTCGCAGGTAACGCTCCAGCCTGGAAAAACCGTGCGCGTGGATGTAGTGGTCCGGACGCGCACCATCGGGCACTTCTTCCCTGGCGGAACAGTGGATGCGTTTGATGTCTGGCTGGAACTGCAGGCGCGCGACGATTCCGGAAAGGTCGTCTTCTGGAGCGGCGAAGTGGAAGATAACGGCAAAGGCCCGGTCGAGCCTGGAGCGCACTTCTACCGCTCGTGGCAACTGGATGCCGCCGGCAATCCTATTAACAAGCGCAACGCCTGGCAGACGCGCAGCACGCTCTATGCTCGTCTGATTCCACCGGGCGCGGCAGATACCGTGCATTATCTTGTGAAGATTCCGAAGGGAGCCAAGGGGCACTTGCACTTCACGGCCAAATTGAACTATCGTAAGTTCTCCTGGTATTACACACAGTTCTCGTACGCCGGACAGCCGAAGCCAGGCCAGCCCAAAACGCTGCTCGCGAGCGATCGCAACAGTCTCGAATACAGCTTCGATCCCAAAGACATTCCGTCCGACGTATCCGGCGAGATCAAAGGGCGGATTCCGGATCTTCCGATCATCACCCTCGCGCAAGCGGATGTGTCCGTTCCGCTGTCGTCTCAACCCACGGAATGGAAGACCATCTGCACGCCCGGCACGCGCGAACGCTGGAACGATTGGGGCATCGGCTTGCTCCTGCAAGGCGATCTGAAGGGCGCCGAGTTCGCGTTCAAGAAGGTGACCGAAGCGCAGCCCGGCTATGCCGATGGCTGGCTCAACGTGGCGCGTGCGCTCATCCAGGAAGGCGAAAACGACGCCGCCAAGCCTTACATCCAGCATGCACTGCAAATCAATGCAGCGCTCGGGCGAATCTATTATTTCCGTGCGCTCATTGAAAAGGCGGACGGCGACTATGATGCCGCGCTGAAATTTTTAGAGCGCGTTGAATCCCAATATCCGCGCGACCGCGTCGTGCTCAACCAGATTGCGCGTATTCTCTTCCTGAAGCGCCAATACGCCAGGGCTATCGACTATCTGCAGCGTGTTTGTGATATCGACCCCGAAGATGTCCAGATGCACTATACGGCCATGCTCTGTTATCGCGGTTTAGGCGATAACGCGAAGGCCAACCGGGAAGAGATCCTGTTTCGACGCTACAAAGCCGATGAGGCTTCGCAAACCATCACCGCGCAACGCCGGATGGTGAGCCCGGAAGACAATAATGAACGGCAACTGATTCACGATCATGAATCGGTTCCGCTGTCGTGACAATGAAATTCTCTATTTCGCTGCTGATTGCCGGGTGCTTTGCGCTGGCCGGCTTTACGGCTTCAACCTCGGGCATCCGCTTCGCGGATGTGACTCAGAAGGCGGGCATTCACTTTTTGCATCACTCCGGCGCGACTGGCAAAAAATATTTGCCCGAAACTCTGGGCGCCGGATGCGCATTCGTCGATTTAGACGGCGATGGCTGGCCGGACATCCTGTTCATCAATGGCAAAGATTTCAGCAATCGCGGCCAGCGCACTTTTCCCGCGCTCTATCGCAATAACCGGAACGGAACCTTTACCGACATCACGAAAGGCAGTGGGCTCGAAATCGAGATGTATGGAATGGGTGTCGCTGTCGCCGATTATGACAACGACGGGCTCGCCGATATTTACATCACGGCGCTCGAAGGCGACCACCTGTTTCACAACGAAGGGCACGGTCACTTTCGCGACGTGACCCCTGCGAGCGGCATCCACAACGTCAACTTCGGTACGAGCGCTGCCTGGTTCGATTACGACCGCGACGGCAAAGCCGATCTTTTTGTGGCGAATTACGTGACTTGGAGCCCACAAAAAGATCTGTGGTGCTCGCTCGATGGTGCGACGAAATCGTATTGCACGCCGGAGTCGTACAAAGGCACATCCTGCAAGCTCTACCATAACCTGGGCGGCGGGAAATTCGAAGATGTGACGCAGAAGGCCGGGTTCGGGGACACTACCAGCAAATCGCTGGGCGTGGTTGTATTCGACTACAACCGTGATGGCTGGCCCGATATTTTCGTCTCGAATGATACGCAGCCTAGCAAGCTTTATAAAAACAACGGGAACGGCACGTTTACCGAAGAAGGCATGCAGGCCGGCGTGGCTTATGGCGAAGATGGCGTTGCGCGCGGCGCGATGGGCGTGGATGCCGCCGATTACGATCATTCGGGTAAACCGCATTTACTGGTGGGCAATTTCGCGAACCAGATGCTCGGGCTTTATCATAACGAAGGCAACGGTTTCTTTGTGGACGAAGCGCCGGCCTCGACGGTTGGCCGTGCGAGTCTGCTCAGCCTGACCTTCGGCGTCTTCTTCTTCGATTTCGATCTGGACGGCTATCCCGACATCTTCGCTGCAAACGGCCACATCGAGCCCGATATCAACCGCATTCAGCCCAAAGTGCAATACCGCGAAGCCCCGCTGCTATTCCGCAATGAAGGGAACGGCCATTTTGAGAACGTCAGCAATAATGTTGGACCCGACTTCGAACGTCCCATCCTCGCGCGCGGAGCCGGTTATGCGGATTATGATCACGATGGCGATCTGGATGTGCTCATCAGCACCAACAACGGGCCATCGCTGCTCTACCGAAACGATGGAGGGAACCGGAATAACTGGATCTGTGTGCGCCTGAACGGAACGCGTTCGAATCGAAGCGGCCTGGGAGCCGTTGTGCACGTCGAAAGCGCCCTCGGTAAGCAGTGGCGAACCGTCCACAGCGGATCGAGCTACTGCTCGCAAAGCGATCTGGCGCTCACATTCGGTTTGGCGCACGATCGCGTCATCAATTCGCTTTCTGTCGATTGGCCCAGCGGAACCCATCAGCAGTTCAAAAATGTACCAGTGGATCAATTCTTGAAGATCGACGAATCGGCAGGGATCGTGAAGTGACCAGAAGAACCGCACTGACAGCATTGGCGGCGCTTTCCGCCAGCGCTCAAGAAAAACGGCTCACGGCAAATGATGTCATCGAGCGCATCAAGAAAAATATCGGCGTGCCGTGGAAGACGCCCACGGTCGACACTTTCAAAGCCGGAAATCCCGACACTGCGGTGAGTGGGATTGCCGTTACGATGATGGCAACGCTCGATGTGCTGGAGCGCGCGGCGGCCGCCAACCGCAACCTGGTCATCACTCACGAGCCTACGTTTTATAACCATCTCGACAATACCGCTGATCTCGCCAAGCAAGACGATGCAGTTCTCGCCGGCAAACAGGCGTTCATCCAGCAGCACAATTTGGTCGTCTGGCGCTTTCACGATCACTGGCACGCGCGCCGTCCCGACGGCATTCTCGCCGGCATGACGCACGCTCTCGGCTGGGAGAAGTTTCAAAATGCCGCGAATCAAGCTCTATTCACGCTGCCGCGCACTACGCTGAACAATTTGGCCGAAAGCGTGAAGCAGAAGCTAAACATTCGTGTCGTGCGCGTGGTCGGCGATCCACAACTCGAAATCACCCAGGTCGGATTCCTTCCCGGCGCCGCTGGATCGCCCCGGCAAATCCGCCTGCTCGAACGCGACGATGTGCAAGCACTGCTCATCGGCGAAACGCCCGAATGGGAAACCGTGGAGTACGTTGCGGATGCCGTGACCGAGCACAAACCGAAAGCGCTCATTATTCTCGGCCACATTCCCTCCGAACAGGCCGGCATGGAAGAATGCACGCGCTGGCTCAAGACCTTCATCAACGAAGTGCCGGTCGAGTTCATTCCGGCCCGGGAGCCCTTCTGGCTGCCGAAGTCGTGATCGTATTTGTTACATGTAACCGTGCTATAATGTTGCATGTAACAGTATGAAGAACAGTGTTGCAAAGCGCGTGCAAAAGCACCGAGCCGCACTGAGAAGAGCTGGACTTCGGCCCATCCAAATCTGGGTACCTGACACCCGGAAGCGCGGTTTTGCGGCCGAGTGCCGGCGACAATCCGAAGTTATCCGGAACAGTCCGCATGAAGCGAAAGCGCTGGCGTGGCTGGAACAGGCAGCGGACCATGAGGACTGGAAGTGGGAGTAAAGCGCGGCGACCTGGTTGCCGTCGCCCTGCAAGGCTCCTATGGTAAACCCCGCCCGGCCCTTGTGATCCAATCGAACTTGTTTGCGGAACATCCATCCGTAACGCTTCTATCCTTGACGAGCGAACTTGTCGATGCCCCGTTAGTACGTATTCCTGTGGAGCCCTCCGCGAAAAACGGTTTGCAAAAAAAGTCTCAAGTTATGGTGGATAAAACTTCCACTCTCCCGCGGAACAAAATCAGTGAACCTCTCGGTCAGATCGAAGAGGAAACGATGTTGGCTGTCATGCGAGCATTAACCGTCTTTTTGGGTTTCGCCTGATACGCAGGTGGGGCAGACGGTCTTGCCATCTGCGGCCCTTCTCACTGATTAATCACCGTTCCGTCTTCGCGCCGTACCACACCCCAGCCGCCATTGAGCGTCTTTCTCTCGCCGCGCTCGGAATATCCGAACGGGTACTTCGCCGCGGCCTTCTCGTTGATCTCGACGCCCCAGCCCGGCTTTTCGTTTGCGTAGGCGTACCCGTCCTTCACCACGGGATACCCCTCGAACACCTCTTGCAGGCGATCGTTCGGGAACGTCCATTCCTGGATGCCGAAGTTATAGCAGACCAGATCCAGCGTCACATTCGCGCAATGTCCAACCGGCGAAACGTCTCCCGGACCATGCCAGGCTGTCTTCACTTGAAAACTCTCGGCCATCGCGGCCAGTTTGCGGGCTGGCGTGAGTCCTCCAGCCTGCGAAACGTGCACGCGGATGTAGTCGATCACGCTTTCTTTGATGACGTTCGTCCATTCGTGCGGGTTGTTGAACAACTCGCCCATCGCGAGCGGAGTCGTGCAATTCGCGCGAATCTGCTTGAAGTAGTCGATATTCTCTGGCGAGAGTGCGTCTTCGAGAAAGAACAGACGGAATTGCTCCATGTCCTTGGCGAGCTGTACGGCCAGCCGCGGCGGGACGCGCTCATGCACGTCGTGCAGTAACTCGATTTCCGGACCCAGTTCCTTGCGCGCGGCTTCGAACAGCGCGAGCGTACGCCTGACGTACGGCAGCGGCTCAAACACCCCATCCGTGATGCCCACCGGTACGCTGCCCTGCCTGGGGGCCCCTCCTGCGCCATAGGCCGCCATGCCCGGAACGCCCACCTGGAGCCGTACGGCCTTGATGCCTTGGCCCATGATCTTCTTGGCCTGATCAATGGCTTCGGGGATCTCGCGGCCCGCGGCATGCGAGTAGATCATGGCCCCCTTCCGGCATTTGCCCCCGAGCAACTCGTAAACCGGCATGCCGGCCTGGCGTCCTTTTATATCCCACAGTGCCTGGTCCACTCCGCTGATCGCGTTGTTGAGTACTGGGCCATTACGCCAGTAAGACGAGTTGTACATGGCCTGCCACAGGTCTTCAATGGCATCGGCTGGCCGGCCAATCAACAACGGCTTCAGGTACTGGTTAACGGATGCGACCACCAGATCGGCGCGTTGCGTGAAGGTAGCGCAGCCGTAGCCATACAGGCCGTCCTGATCGGTCACGACCTTCACCACGACCAGCCGCACGCCGGCGGGCTCGGTGGCGATCACGGAAACATCCTTAATCTTGGGAATGGGAGTTCCGCGGAGAAGCGGCGCGGCGGTGAGGCTCAACAATACGTCTCTGCGTCTGATCTTGCCAGTCATAAGTTTAATCCGACCTCTAGGCTGCGAGAGCTATTCCGGTGTATCCTAACTAGAGTTTCGGGTCTACACGCCGGGTTTAAGGCTCTAGCAAATGTCCTATTGTAAGGCTTTGCCCTGAGAATGAATCTTATCCAGCGTTGATGAAAATGCCGCTGTTTGTGGGGAAGCCCGGTCTATGCGCACAAGTGTATGCCACTTTACCCCGTAACGGTGCGTTGTGTTACGGTTTCCCCTTTGAGACTGAGGTATCAGTACTGTACTCGTAAAGGTACGTGATCATCTCGAAGAAAATCGTATTATCTTATTGAAAGGGAGAATTGATTAAGGGCTGGGATTAGCCATTCAGGAGAATACCTAGTCTTGCTGTACCAAATGTGGTCTGTTCTCCAAAATGCGAGCCCGGGGGCGTTGAGGCCGTTGCAGAAACGGAGTCTTGCTTCGCAGCTTGCAAAATTGAAATAGCTTCGAGGAGGTAGTAGATGAAATTACACTTCGGTGGACGAGCAGTCGGAATCCTTGCGGGTCTTGCTCTCGTCAGCAGTCTGGCTTCAGCCGCATCTGTGGGAGCCGGAACTTTTAACTTGGCTGGTGCAATCGATGTAACAAGCTCAGCCTTTACCTTCGGCAACATGGTTGCGCCGCCGCCCGGCGATCAGATGGCGCGTACCACGCTTCCGCTGACTGGCCAATTTAGCGACGTTGCGGCGGGCGTCGCCGTGCCGGTGAAGAACCTTTCGGCGCCGACGGTCACGCCGGGAACACCGTTCCTGGTCTCCGACTGGATTACCCTGCCGGACGGAATTGATTTGGATCTCACCAACATTCCGCTCAGCATGGCTTCTCATGCCTGCACGGCGGCCGACGATGCGCCAGGCAGCATTTGCCGGGCCACCGCAACTTCGCCGATCACCCTGGAACAGGGAACTGACGGCGTTACCGCGCTGTTGAACCTGTCGGGAGTTGCCTACTTCGCGACTTCCCCAGGAACCACCACGCCGTGGTCAGGTAAGCTGGCTGCGGACTTCAGCGGCGAAACGATCAGCACGTTGCTGGCTACGTTCAGCTCAACGGGGCACATCACCACTGGTTACCAGGCAAACTTTGTCACGACAGCACCGACCACGGTTCCTGAACCGGGCGCTCTGGCTGCGGTTGGATTGGGTCTGCTTGGCGCTGGCTTGCTCAAGAAACGTAAGAGCGCTCGCTAACGACCAGCATCTCGTACTAGTATTAGCTCATCCTATCGGGCAGACGGCACTTACCATGAGTGCCGTCTGCCCGGTTGGTTTTAGCCCGGCAATATAGCCGGACATCTCACCTGCAGTCCAATCCGACCAAGTCCCCCGGCAACTTCCCAGGATGCGATTTTCCGCTTCCAGCAGACGCTTTGTTCATAGCTCGAAGCGTTATGAACCCTGCGACCACACAACCTGTTCTGGAAGAGAATCTGGGTAAGGCAGTCGCCGTAACCTACAACGGCGGCACGGAGCATGTCCTGGTGGTTGCTGTGGATGCGGATGGGTTTGTTTGTAAGCCGGTCGATCCCGCCGAAAGGGAAGATATAGAGTTCTGGCTTGCGTTTGAGGATATGGATGAGCTGACGATGCTCCCGCAAGCTGTGAAATCGAATTGATTTGAGCGCTCAGCCGACAAGCTGTCAGCCGTCAGGCCAGCCCCCGGCGAGCGAAGTTCGTACGGTTGAGCTTTAATAGCTGATCGCGGAACGCTTCTTCACATCCTGCTGACGAGATGGGAATAATGGATCGGCTGCGGCACCCGGGAATGCGCGTATACCCCGGTTTCGTACAGCGGCTGCTCAAACTGGCTGCGGCGGCGCTTCGTTCCCAGGCTCGCGCAAACCACTTCGATATCTTCCACTTCCTGCTTGAGTCTTTCCAGCCGATTGCCGTATTGCGGATGCAGGTTCGACATGCTGAAATGCAGGATTTCAATGACGCAGCCGTATTTCGGTTCGTAATAGGCGGGAAGATCCCCCAGGCGGCGGCCGCCCAGACGCCGAAGAATGGAAGAGGAGTGATGCCGAGTCGTTGCGGTCGTGATTCCGAGTCCGCCGCCCAGCTTTTCAGCCAAAACAAAAGTCATGAGGGCCACGTTCACGGCTGCAGTGGAGCAGCGGACCTCCGGCCGCAGCGCCCACATGCCCGCTTCGCCGTATTGCACGTTGCGGTTGCGGGCATGCGCGATCTGACGTTCGACGGCGTTTCTCAGCAGCGGTCCATATTTGCGGGACGAAGCCAAGGCCGAGTGGCTTGCGCCGAGCTGCTCAAAGCCTCCGGTGACCGGACGGTAACGCGAGCAGCCAAGAATGCGGCCGTTTTCGTTTTCCAAGACCACATGCCAGCTCGTATCGTCTAAGGATTGAAAATGTCTTCCGTCGGGAAGCAGTTGGCTGGCGATCGGGCCGTATTCGCGGTACACGTTTCCGCGCAGCAACTGGATGTCAAAAATCAGCTTCGAGTGCGTCCGCGCATCTACGCTGGTCTTCAGGAGGCTATCAGGCACGTCGCCCAGGGTGGGCGCCAGTATTCTGAATTTGAGCTTTCCAGTCGTTGAAATCCGTTCGATCACGTGTCTCCTCTTCATTCAAGAACCGCGGGTTGCTTTCGCCAGCTCGGTTCCGCCCGGAACCAAATACCCCTCGGCGATAACTTCAAACTTCACTATTCAGAAGCGCCTTGCGGCCGCTCCGCACTCTTGAGCCACAGACTTCACGTTCGGCTCCCAGTCCCGTTCGGCTGACCGAGCGTTTGCTGCCTCCGAATTTGTCTATTACGGCTCTCTCTTCGAAAGTGGTGAATGTAGCAGATTTATATCATCATCTTTCTACATTCCGGACCCCGTACAGACCGCTAAAGCGCTCCGGGCGACTAGGTCAGTCCACTCGAAGCCCGATCCGATCGAAGATTAAGAATTTCTATTATTCTCGTCGGAAACGAGCCAAGAAGCAAGGGGGGTCATTAACTTTTTTAATTGCCATAGGTATGTGATTAAGTACATTAATGTTGCCGATAATCTCAACTCGGGATTTCCCGTGGGTTCTGGCCGGTTCCGGCTACGTATCCACTCAGAGTACCTTATCGACCCGCCGTTTGTCCGATATGAATTTTTCGGTACACTGGGCCCTTGGCTGGTTCCGAAATCGAAGTCCTCTGTGAGGGCGCGACACTTTTGCACCGGTTCGTTGCGTCCCACGCCCCCAAGTTGCTGGACGACGTTGCCGGAATTGCGCGCGAGGCTTCGTTTCGACAAATGGTGACCCCAGGCGGGTCGGCCATGTCGGTGGCCATGACCAACTGCGGCGAAGTTGGCTGGGTGAGTGACCGGCGGGGCTATCGCTACGATCCGCTGGACCCCGAAACCGGAAAACCCTGGCCCGCAATGCCGGGTTCGTTTCGCAAAATCGCCCTGCGAGCCGCCGAGGTGGCGGGCTTCCCCGATTTCCGGCCGGACGCCTGCCTGATCAACCGGTACCGCCCGGGAGCCCGGATGGGCCTGCATCAGGACAAAGACGAGCAGGATTTCGCGCAGCCCATTGTCTCGGTCTCTCTGGGCCTTCCCGCCGTGTTCCTGTTCGGCGGTGTGACGCGCAAGCAGCGGCCCCGGCGTATCCCGCTCGAAAACGGGGATGTAGTGGTCTGGGGTGGTCCGGCGCGGCTGGTTTATCACGGAATTGCTCCGCTCGCCGAGCCGACGCTGCTGGATTGGTACGAATACCGTTTCAATTTGACATTTCGGAAGGCGTTGTAGACCCCTCCCTTACGGTCAGGGTTCTGTGGCCTACCGTTCCGCCGTCACGGCTCTCTCGGCCATATGCTCCGGCA
>Ga0070739_10001516_pt1 | contig 34453 bp, 41 predicted proteins | sample Coa_R1_7_FD_66445 | JGI IMG/M metagenome (GOLD analysis project Ga0070739, IMG submission 66445) | Surface soil microbial communities from Centralia Pennsylvania, which are recovering from an underground coalmine fire - Coalmine... | ecosystem: Environmental > Terrestrial > Soil > Unclassified ...
GGTGTTGTTGGATTTATCTTTGAAGCGCAGATACACCAGCTGTTCAGTGCATACTTGGGCCAATACTTTGGAATACATCAGCCAGGGCAGGAAAGCGCCCAGCCCAGCGTAGCACCACAGGGTAACAGAACTTTCTTTAATCTAAATCCCATTGCAGCTGCAGCATCTGTAGGAGCATTTGGAGTCGGAGGCGGCTTGGGATATGTATTTTACATAGCAAGGAAAGCTGATCCTGCAATCGTGTCTAGAAATATCATCACAAGGGGCATCTGGAAGTTCCTCTATAACAGGTGGTACCTTAATTCCGCACTCTACTGGGGCTCAGTCATTGCCCCAATTACAGCATACCGGTTTGTATGGAAATATTTTGAAAGTGCGTTTGTTGACGGAATAAACCCTGCATTTCAGTACTCAATGGTTTACATGTCAAGAGCAGTAAAAGGAGCCCAGACTGGTATCACACAGACATACTTGTTTGTATTTGGAGTCGGTATCATGATAGTCGTAATGCTGCTGTTCCTGTAAAAGGGAGCTTGGGTAGAAGAGAAGAAAAAACAAAAAACAAGAGAAAGAAAAAGAGGAGACAAGAGAAAAAAAATGATAGATATACTTTCAACTCCGATTCTGATTACAGTCATACTGGGAGTTGTCGGGCTGGCAATACCCGTAATTGATGCTGGCAAGCGTGAAAGGGGGGCAAATAGGAACAAGCTTTTCAGCGGAATATCTCTTGGAGCAATTATACTGGCCATCTGCCTTATACTTTTCAGAATATTTTCTGGAGAAATCTCTGGATCTGTAGTTTTTAGCAAGGATGTACTCTCTGATGATCTCTTTGGATCTTTCTTTGCCATTGCCCTACTCATAGTTTCAGCGATGGTAGCTGCATCTTCATGGAACTACATGAAGAGCCGGTCAAATCCTGCAGCGTACTATTCTCTAATCCTTCTCTCAAGCATAGGAATGGTGCTTATTGCATACTCTACCGATCTTGTTATGCTTCTTGTTTCTTGGGAGCTGATGTCAATACCTACTTATGCTTTGGCGGCATTTGCAAAGCGCGATCCTGTTTCAAATGAAGCTGCGATAAAATACTTTATGTTCGGCGCACTATCCTCGGCGCTTCTTGTATTTGCAATAGGCCTTGTTTATGGGATCGCCGGAACTACAAACATTGGCGATGCTATACACGCAATGTCAAGTTTAAAGCCTGATCTAGTTCCAATAGGTCTTCTTGCGGTTGGTCTGTTTATTGCCGGCTTTGGATTCAAGATGGGGCTGGTGCCCTTCCATATGTGGCTACCAGATGCATACGAAGGTTCGCCTACAACCATCGGAGCTCTCTTGGCTGCCGGCACAAAGAAGGCTGGCTTTGCAGCGGCTCTTCGTGTCATTGTACTTGGCATGTTTGTCCTGAATGTAGACTGGACATTTGCTCTGGCCGTGATTGCAGTCTTTACCATGACTTTTGGCAACTTGGGGGCACTTGTGCAGAAAAGTGTGCCAAGGATACTGGCCTACTCTAGCATTGCCCAAGCTGGTTACATAATGATAGGCTTTGCGCTAGCTCCGTATTCAGATCAGGCGCTCACCGGATCACTTTTTCACATCATAAACCATGCTGTCATGAAATCTGCCGGCTTTATAGCTGCAGCTGCTGTGGCATCTGTCTTTGCCAGCTATAGCCTAGAAAAGTACAAGGGGCTTGGTCGGAGAATGCCGATAACTGCAATTGCCTTCTCAATATCTTTGCTTGCCCTAGCCGGTGTGCCTCCGCTCAATGGATTCTGGAGCAAGCTTGTACTATTTGGAGCAGCCATCAACAGCGGCTCGCACGTAGCATGGGGTCCATGGCTTGCAATAGCTGGAGTCCTTAATAGCGCGCTGTCGCTTGGGTATTATGCTTGGATAATACGGAAGATGTATCTTGAAGAGGCACCTGATATGACAAAGGTCAAGGAGCCTAGGGCCATTGTAGCAGTGCTAGTCTTTGCAATTGTCTTTATGGTGGGATTTGGAGTATGGTACGGTCCACTGCTAAATTTTGCATCTCATGCAGTGCCTGATCTGGCCACACTTCCTTTGCCTGTCCACCGATAGAAGTCAGAATACTACTATCAGGCTCCGTTAACTTGAGCATCATCTATCGACAGTCAATGCTTTGGGATGTACCTTATTCATATGCTCGTAGATTAACATCCTTGAGCTTTGCACCGCAATATTTGCAAACCAACCATCCTTCTCCTTTCTGCTTTGCTGTAATGGATTGATGATGAGTTCATTTACCATTTCATCAACAGTTAGACCTCTATCTTTGGCCATTCTCTTTATTGTCTTGGCTGTACGTATGTTCTCTTACTGTCAGTACAGAAGACCATCCATTCTCTGGCATGTTGCTATTGATTGATAGTCAAATATGCATTCTTAAGTTAACGGAGCCACTATCAAATTAAAAAAGCTAAAAACCCTGCCTACAATCTGGGTGACGGATCATTTTGCTGACGTTAGCGTAATATCTGGAATCGGACTGGCGGCCTGGTAGCCCAGAGTAAAAGAGTTAGAACTGGACAGCACTTAGGTCGGTAAGATGCTCAAGCTGTTCCATCGCAGTTTTGTTGCCTTGAATCTTGTACAACTCATTCTTTGCCTTTACGGAATAAGAAAGGTACAGCTTGTCCATTCTGTTGACAAACCCTTTTGAGCCATTATTTTTCCTTACTAGCATATTAAAAAGCCTGTTTTCATTGTTCCAGTCTATGAGGTCGTCATGGATCTGGTAGGCTATTCCAAGTAAATTACCAAATGCCGCCATATGGCGAACGTTATCTTCGCTGGCCCCTCCGATTATAGCTCCGATTTTTGCGGATGCTTCAAAAAGCGAGGCAGTTTTGTACTCCAGAACCTTGATATAATCATCTTCTGTTATTTCAGGAGCTTTTCCCATCTTTATTTCCATCATCTCACCTTCGCTCATCTTGGCCGCCGCATTAGCAAGCTCGCTCAGTATGCGCGGGTTTTTCAGCTTGGATCCTATATAGAGTATAACTCCAAGCACAAAGTCTGCTGTCAGGATACTGCTATTGTAGCCATATTTAACGTGAAAAGATGGCTTGCCGCGGCGGACATTTTCCTCGTCTATTATGTCGTCATGGATTATCGATTCAGTGTGCAAAAGCTCGATTGCAGAGGCTGCCGCATAGGCATCTTCTTTTGCTCCGCCTGCGGTTATGCTCTCTGCAGATAGTACCAAGATAAGTGGCCTTATGCGTTTGCCGTTGTCGCATGCATAAGCCAGAGGGGCATGGAATTCAGACCAGCTATACAGGTCAAGCTCGCGCTTTAATGCGTCATCAATCTTTGATAAATATTCGCTAAATTGTTCAGTCAGAGGATTAGCTTCGGCTGTTTTCCACTTGCTCAAAGAAATACTCTTTTCCTGCAGTTATTCCGATATCAGAACATATTAATGCTTTTGTAACACTCGCAAAAGTAAAGGACAGCAAGACATATCCTTGCACCTTAGTTTGCAAGATCGGTTGATAAATTAGAATAAAAACTGCTGATTACGGGTTTAGTCAATTTAATAGCCAAATCTGATGCTCCGGCCGGGATTTGAACCCGGGATCTGCGACTCGAAAGGCCACAATGCTTGACCGGACTGTGCGGCTAGTATTTCCTCTGATAATTGTACGGCAACCAGAGGTAGCCACTACACCACCGGAGCGCTTCACGAATGTAATAATTCTTCACATAAAATCGTTTCTTGTGGAATACTTTTTTCAAGTCAAGCAGAATTCTGTCCTGAATGCTGCCTTAGCAAATCGACAGTGGAATCAACCAGAGATTGAGAAGCCAAGAAATAAGGCAACAACAGATAGAAAAATTGGAAATGGCAGATTATCTTATTACGGGGCTTTTTCACAATGTTTTTTTATGGCCATATGACCAGTAATCTTCATGCAAGATCAAAGGGCCAATCTCGTTGAAAGAATTGATGCCGAAATTGAAAAATACAGTCTGCTAAAGCATCCATTTTATAGAATGTGGTCAGAGGGCAGGTTAACTATTGACCACCTTCAAGGCTATTCCAAGGAATACTTTCAACTTGTAAAGACCGTCCCTAGATTAGTAGAAAATATATCTTCGCTGGCACCAGCAAGTTATGCTAAATCTGCAGCTATATCTGACAACTTGAAAGAGGAGTCAGAACATATTGAACCGTGGGCAAGGTTTGCCAGTGCAATCGGAGTACAAGCAAGCGAGCTTGCAAACTATGTCGGCGACGATGCTACGAACAGCGCAGTTTCGGATCTAATCGATACTTCAAGGTCATCATTTGAGGAAGGCGTGGCGGCAATGTATGCATACGAGGCGGAACTTCCAAGAATAAGTGCTACAAAGATTGAAGGGCTAAAGAATTTTTATGGTATCGATAGTGCTGATGCTACCAATTATTTTGAAATCCACAAAGAGGCTGACATCAGACATGCACAAGTGTGGAGAAGCATCTTGCTATCTGTGCCTGCTGAAAAACAGGGTAGATCTTTTGCTGCAGCTGTCCGGTCACTCAAGGCGCAGAATAGGTTGCTCGATTCCGTCCAGCAAAAGTATGTCAAGATGAACTGCTAGATACATAACCTGAAGTAGTCTTGGTGTATTACTTGTATTTTTAACGACTTTTACTTTATCTAGGCCACCAAGTTATCTGAAACCTATAACTTGAATTGCTACTGCCATATTTAACGGAGGGCTGAAAAGCAGCTCAAAACCTTTATACATACATCATCAATTATCGGTTTTCCGTTCTGGGGCCCATAGCTCAGCCTGGTAGAGCGACCGGCTCATAACCGGTCGGGCAGGGGTTCAAACCCCCTTGGGCCCACTTTATATTCGACTATGATTTTTCGTACAGAGCAAAAAAATAGAGTAAATTTTAGTAAACTGTTCTAACCAAAATCCAATATGGCAAAGTTGAAGGTTCTAGTCAATGGCGTGCGTATGCAGAACATCATTTTTTACCATAAGACTTCCTAGAACTAATGTGGGTAATCCTTGTCATAGCTAATAGGCCGACTGCAAGCCTAATATGCAAGGACCACCAACTATGTACCTTGGCAGAAGTAATTCATCGTCCGCAATATGACAAATACTATAGGTGCAGCGAATGTGGGGCACTTATACCCGTACTAGACGATCTAATACGGCATTATAGGGAACAACATAGAGGCTAACCACGAATTACCTATCTTTCAGGCCCTTGCCCAAAGTATCCAAAAATGGTAGAATCTTGTCATTGATTATCGATTCATGATTAGCTTGCTTTTCAAACGATACAAGAAGAAAAGAATCATCTTTGTTGCCATCGTTAAATAGTGAGATGGTTGCTCTTTTTATAAACTGATATACTGCAGCAGCATAGACAGTCTTGCCAAGTTTGGATTCCAAGGTACTTCTCATACTCATTCGTATTAAGGACTGCATTATAGACAATTCTGATTCCTTTAGGGTAAGTAAAGGTCGGATACCCGGCCTGTATTCTGCTGCAAGTATCTTTGCATCCAGTGAAGCTATGCCTGCAAATCTGATGGTGCTGTCCAAGTTGAGAATGTTAAGGCAAATTTGCCGGTAATTCAAAGATAAGGACATTCAATATAAACTCTAAGATAAATCTTGGTGGTCAGTTAGTCAAACCCAAAATGATACAAAATATATGGTAGTTCAGGATTTGACCCTGCTTCGCCGGCTCTTTTGTCCGTTCTGGGCATCATCGAGGTTCTTGTTTCGATTATTATATGCCATATCTGAAACCAGGCTGAAAAGCTTGGTTTAAAAAGTAATAACCAATAAAAGAAAGTCAGGCAGCTAAGCAGCTAATTGAGCATGCAACAGCGACTTTTTAAACAAAGCCAAGCTGAAAGGAACTTTCAAATATCTAGCCGAAAATTGCCATTCAATGTACCAAAAATGGTCTATTAACAAAGCATAGAGAAATTCTGGTCGACGGCCAAATAATCGTGCTTTCTGGTGCAATGGATACCTGAGGAAAAGGTGGGAAGGGAAAAATGGTATTGTCATGATGAAAATACTACATAATAGTCCTTTTAAATAATTGATGCATTTGTAATCATCCTTGGCAATATGTCTCTATTGTGGGTCGGAAAGCGCAAGGGTACGAAAATGCACATTTGATTCGCTGCCCCATTGTGTCAGATGTCATACTGACCGTCTGGCATTTGTTTTGAACACTCTTTTGAAAAGAAAGACAATTCAAAGCAGTCTTGAGGCAGAAATAGTCGCTTAATAGTTTGTTGATAACTTTTAAACTGTATCTTCGCCGCACCTGCCGCAGATCACGCGAAAATCATTGCAAAAAGAAGGAAAGGAGGTTAATCTTCCTTTATTTCGTGTTTTTCCTTGAATTTATTTCCAAATTCGTCTTTGACTTCTTTTTCTATCTTTGCCTCATCGTCATCTACTTTCACTTTTTCTTTGTACTCTCTTTCAGCCATGGTTAAAAAGAGAAAACATTCCTTATAGCCATTGTAGGATTTTATTCTATTGAGCTGCATTAATTCATCTTTGCTAGGGGGAGCCAGAGTATTATCATTATCTTCCATATCTGGCTAGCCCGTCATTTGTCAGGATGTAGCCAATATCAGAGAAACATGCTATTTGGCAGACATACGGGTATCAATTCTATCCCGTATGATGGTATTATCTGTATTGGCTGGTTGTTTTTTGAAATCCTAGACCGATATCATTTTTCGAGCCAGTCATGTTGTCGGCGAGAGCTGCTTGCTAACCAATTAGGTTGGAAGAATGTTGTCAGAATTCAGAATGATTGGTTAATGGTTGCAAGTGAGGTACCATATACTCCTTTTACTTTCAGTATTTGGGATTGAATTTCTTCAAGCCCTGCTGGATCCTTTGCTTCTATTCTTGTTATTATATCAAAAATACCATCAGCCATTGAAATAGCGTGACCATGAAGTACTCCTTTGATCTTTCTTGCCTGCTCAATTATTGCAAAGGTTTGATCTGTATCACAATCTATCAGTAGCAGTCCTGATGCCATTACACGTCAGCATCAAGACAAGAAGAGGAAAATTTAATTCTATTTATTTATAAATATAACAGATACTGGACCGCAAAATCAATGCCAGGCTTGTAGTCATCTACAAACAGAATGTATCGTCCTGTACTTTGTATTGACCTACTAAACAGTTAACTGTAAATTGCAACTGATGAATGCCGTTTCGACTTTTAGATGTTTTGCGGTAACAAAGAAGTGGGCAGGATTTCTGGCACCTTGCTAACTAAAGGTGAGGCAAATTCTTTAGAAAAAAGCAAAGGGAGAGGAGGGCAAAGAAAAGTTAGTTACTTTTCACTGGTATAAACTCTAGCACAACGCCTTTCTGGCTGTCGTGGTCAAAAGTGTACATCTCGTTTGAAGAAATGGGTATGCACTCCATCCTCCCACTATTGCAGGTGGGGCATATAGTAATTGTCCCACCTGAAAGGTCAGAGGCACACCAATAGCACGATTCGCACAGCAGGAAATGTACCTGCCTTGTAATCCTTTTTGTCTGTTCTAGTTTTGAACTTGTTCCGTTCATATGAATTCACCAATCGTCAGTAAAACGACTGTAGAGTCCTTCCATAACAGAACTGTTTTGGTCGATTAATATACTTATTGTAACCTTGCAGAGATTGGTCATAGGTTACACCAATCAAGCAGCACGTCTCTAGGCGTCGAACATTGATATACGTTGGTGTACAATACAAGCTAGTAGAAAAAATGAAATTCCCATCATTTGGTGTCGGAGGAAAGAAATTCAGGTGTGACTCTTGCAATGAGAAGTTCAAGACAGAAGCCGAGCTTGAAGACCATAAAGTACGGCAGCATGCTCAGAAAGAGCAGACCTCTGGCTAGGTCAACCAATCCTCCAGTTGGGCAAATTTGTCGCAATGTTACCGGGAGTAAGGAAAGAGAATAGAATAGAGTAAAACAATAATAGGATTAAAAGACGACCTTGACTGCCGCCTTTTCTTCTTTGGAAAGGTCTCTGTAGCCTGCCTTGTCTATAATTACCACATTGATATTGTCTCCTGTCCCTGCATTTCTCCTGATAGCCGCGGCTACTGCATGCATAGCAACTTTGTATGCATCGTTTACGCTCATGCCTTCTCTATACTCAGATTCCAAATAGCCGTATGCTACAGGAGATCCACTTCCAGTCGAGATGAACTTTTCAGTGGTTATAGAGCCAAATAGGTCTATATTGTAAATGAGCCCACCCTCACTTTCAGTAAAGCCTGCCATAATTATCTGGACGTAATATGGAAAAAATCTCTGATTGAACAAGACATTGGAGCAGAGCCTTGCAGCAGACCTGACTGGCATAGGCTCCTTGTTCTGAAGCCTATAGATATTGGCGTTGTATCTCATAATGTCAACTAGATTCTGGGCATCAGCTACTCCGCCTGCAATAGTCATGCCAAGGTGGTTGTCAACTCTCTGTATTTTCATTACGTGCCTGTCAGCTATGAAAAATCCTGCACTAGCTCTGGTATCTGCAGCCAGCACCACTCCGTCACTGCAGGTCAGTGCACATGTAGTGGTACCCTTCTTTATCTGATCAGCAATATACTCCGGATATCTGTTGTCGTGGGGGAAGACCATTTTTCTGTACTCTAGCGGCAATCCAACTAAATTTAAAACTATCTAATTTAGGCTGAAGGTCAATTATCCTATACAGTACATAAACCTGCGAAAGAAGGCAAAGCAGAATTAGGGGAAAAACAAAAGGATTAGTAAACATCTACGATAAGGAGAGCAAGAAAAAGGATAGATGGCTCGCACTATATTTGAGAAAATATGGGACAATCACCTTGTGCACTCTGAAGGTGGACAGCATCTGCTTTACATTGATAGGCACCTTGTGCACGAAGTCACGTCGCCGCAGGCATTTGACGGACTTCGTATGAACAATAGAAAGGTCAGGAGGCCTGACCTTACATTTGCAACGATGGATCACAATGTCCCAACAAACAACAGGTCGCTTCCAATAGTGGATCAGGTTTCTGCCACCCAGATAGAAGCCCTTGCCCGAAACTGCAGAGAATTTGGTATTACGCTCTTTGACATGGCTAGCACTGAACAGGGAATAGTGCATGTAATAGGACCCGAGCTTGGGATAACTCTACCAGGAACGACCATAGTTTGTGGCGATAGCCATACGTCAACCCATGGGGCCTTCGGAGCGCTTGCCTTTGGAATAGGTACAAGCGAAGTGGAGCATGTACTTGCTACCCAGTGCCTTTGGTTTGCAAGCAAGCCAAAGACATTTGAAGTCAATATTGAAGGTTCTAGAAAGAGCCGGGCAGTTACTGCCAAAGATATGATACTATACGTCATAAGAAAAATAGGGACTGGAGGAGGGGCAGGAGCTGTATTTGAATACAGGGGCCCAATCATATCAGAACTTTCAATGGAACAGAGGATGACAATATGCAACATGTCTATTGAAGGTGGCGCAAGGGCTGGGATCGTAGGACCAGACCGAACTACATTTGACTACCTGAGGGGAAGAAAATATGCTCCAAAGGGTGAGGCATATGAACGCGCAGTTGAGTTCTGGAGAGGACTCACGACAGACCCGGGGGCTAGATTTGATAAATCTGTGACGTTTGACATATCCTCGCTTGCGCCACAGGTAAGCTGGGGTACAAACCCTGCAATGGTTGTAGATGTAACAGAAAGCGTTCCCAATCCAGATGAATTTGCCAAAGGCAATGAGAACGAAAGAAAGGCCGCTGTGAGGGCCCTTGAATATATGGCACTTGTCCCCGGGACACCAATTACTGATATTTCTATTGATAGAGTATTCATTGGCTCATGCACAAACTCTAGGCTTGAGGACCTGATAGAGGCGTCAGTTGTTGTAAAAGGCAGAAAAGTCTCTCCTAATGTGAGGGCAATGGTAGTGCCCGGCTCGCAACAGGTAAAGGCAGCAGCTGAGGCGATTGGGCTTGACAAAGTTTTCAAAGAAGCAGGCTTTGAATGGCGGGAATCTGGATGCAGCATGTGTCTGGGGATGAATCCTGATGTTCTTTCCTCAGGCGAGAGGTGCGCAAGCACTTCAAATCGCAACTTTGAAGGCCGACAGGGTGCAGGCGGCCGAACTCACCTTGTAAGCCCAGTGATGGCTGCAGCGGCAGCCGTTGAAGGGCGCTTTGTGGATGTTAGAGAATGGCTCTAGGTTGACCCCTATTGGCTAATGGCCAAGTTTCTGCAGAAAAGAAAGAGATGCAATTGGCCATAACCTGAAGTGGAGAAGGAAAGAAAAGGAAAGGAAGAGCACGAACAGAAAGGAAAAAAAACAACCTGTGAAAAGCTAGAGTATCAATATTGCCAGCTCCATTTACATCTATCACAAGCCGTCTAGTCCCTCTTGACAGGGTCAATGTGGATACCGACCAGATAGTTCCAAAGCAGTTCCTCAAACTCATCCACAAGACCGGCTTTGGCAAATACCTATTTTACGATTGGAGATTTGATACTAACGGCAAACCAAGAACTGACTTTGTCCTCAATGATGCCAAATACGCAGGCCGCAGTATCCTATTGGCGAGGGAAAATTTTGGAATTGGAAGCTCACGGGAGCATGCAGTATGGGCAATACTTGATTATGGATTCAGATCAGTCATAGCACCATCTTTTGCAGATATATTCTACAACAATTGCTTCAAGAACGGTCTACTTCCAGTGGTGCTTTCTAAACAGGATATAGAATACCTTTTCTCTAATCCTGACCAAGAGGTGGAGATATGCCTCCAAGACCAGATAGTCGTTGCAGGCGACAGAGTGATGCATTTTGAGATAGACGGTTCTAGGAAAAAATTGATGCTTGAGGGTTTAGACGAGATTGGGATTACTCTAAAGCTTGAGGACAAGATTTCAAATTTTGAGAAAAAAATGATAGGACAAGAAATAAAGATGTAAGAAAGACAAGAGGCGAGAAGGAACAACAGCAACTAGGAAAAGTGTAAAATAGAAAGAAAAACATGCTTCTCAAAACAGTGCAAACCAAATCAAATCAATCTGACAACAAATTTTTATTTCCCAAAGCAGGCATCAGGTAATGACCTGTCTTGGCCGGCATAGTTGCAGTAGTACTGGATGGCGAATGGTCCAACAAAAAGGTCAACGCAGTCTATTATCTTGCCCACTCTATGCGCATGCTGCAGCACAGAGGCAAGGCCTACTGGAGGCTCATTGTGGGAAATTCTGCAACCGGAAAAGAGGGGTCTCTTCCACCGGACGATGTTATTCTGAAAATTGCGCAAAGGGAAAAGCTTAATGGAGCTAGTGGGATAGGATACCTTTCGAAAAAGTCACCACAGTTCCCAAGTATGCACAGCATCTGGGTGGCGATCGATGGTTTTTTTGTCGACACCGAAAAGCTGCACCTCCATCCATACATTGGAACAGCAAGAGACTCTGATTCACTATTCAAAATCTATAACATATTTACGCAACTGCTGATTGAAAAACAGAATCCGTCTAGGGCTGCGGAATTTATCGACAGGCACTTGAGGGGGAACTGGATTATGAAGGTTGGCGAAGATATCTATGCTTATCGGGACAGCACGGGATTCAAGCCGCTTGTCAGGGCTACAAACAAGGACGGAAGTATCAATATGGTCTCTTCTGAAAACTCGCTTAGGACTTCCCTTATTGATATGGAGTTTTCAGATATACCGCCGGGGCAACTCTTAAGGCTAAACCACGACAGTGGATTTCAATCAATGACAGACCCTGCGCAGAACAAGGTTATGATGGATCCATTTGAATTCATAAGGGAGTCACATGTTGCAGCTACAATAAGTGGCAAGAGTGTATACTCTATCCGAAAGAATATTGGAAAAGAACAGGCAAACTTTTTTTCTCAAGACCTAGAGATAGAATCAGCATATGCAGAGCCAGACTATACGAGGCCTATGACTTTGGGTTTTAGCCTAGAGTATCAGAAACACTCAAAGGGCTTTGAAGTTTCTGAAGGCATTATCAAGGACAGGTACGATGACTCTGATCATATGATCGATTTTTCAGAGCAGGTGAGCAAGAATAAGCTGCTCACGACAGGTAGGTCGTTGAAGTTTGTGATGCAAAATCTTGTCAGCGGCAAAAGGGTTGCAAGCGTGCAGGGTACCATCCAGACCGGGAGCACAGTCAGGGAGACTATATACTACCTGCGCAACGCCGGAGCTAGAAGAATAGATGTAATAGTAAGCTACGTTCCGACCGTAGACGGGCGGCAGGTCGGCCTCTATACTCAGAACAGAGACCTTGTAGCAAACAAGTATGTGGGTGAAGTATCATCTATTGAACAGCTCAACGAACATGTTGCAAAAGAAATAGGGTCGGATTCTGTCCTTTACAATTCGCCGGCGGTGTTGGCAAAGGGGATTGGAGTTCAGGAAGAGAGCCTCTGGTTTCCTGAATGGGTGAGGTTTCTAGACTACAGGAAATAGACTATGCAGCACAATTGTAGGCCTGATGATATCTGGATGGTAGACCAGATGAAGTGACATGCAAACAGCTTGGTAAAGAAATGAAGAATAGTAGATATGTAGATAGATGAATATGCAGGCAGAAATGAACAGTATGGATGTGCCCAAGTTTGTTAGTGGCCTTGACCCTGAAGATATAGAAGGCGGACCAAATGAGTCAAGGGTTCTTTTGTCTGGAGGCACAAGCCAACATCAAGGATTTACGATAAGACACGTCGAGCTTCGCCTGTACAGAAAAAGGCACGATAAAAGGCTTGGATATTATTCACTTATTACTGCACTAGTCGAGACTGACAGAGGGTCTATCGAGCTAAAGTATGACGAAGGGTTCAGAGGAGAAGATGCATTGAACTCAACTTCACGAATGCTAGCAGAATACGTAGGGCTTGCTTCGCTGATCAACCGGGCTTTGATTGAGCTTCAGGGGTACCTGCCATGATCAGAGCAGCTTCTCTGCTTCACTGAGCAGGCTCACCCTCACTGGCCACTGAAATGTTCTATTCCATGGCTGGTTGAAAAGTATTGCAGATTTGGGCGGCACAACATCTATCAGGTTTTTTGGTGCATCGTCTACAAGTACGTCAAAAGGGTAATTTGCCTTTGGCACTGCGTCATATATGAAAAGCAATTCATCAGAGTAGACATCATATGCATCAAGCCACTTTGCGACGTAAGGCACAGTTGGCCTTTCCCGCTTTGTTATAATGGATATCCTGTATCCTTTGCGGTGAATCCTTCTTGTAATTTCTCCTATTGAGGCTTCAGTAGGTGGAATTTCGCGCCAGCGGTATTTCCAGACATAGCTGAACATCCTGTATACTTGGCCGGGGGATACTGGTAGGATTGTAGGGATGTCCCAGGCGACTATGTCATTCTTTGAAATATTTGTTTTATGGCGCCTGTTATATTCGTCTACCCAGACAAGCATTACATCTGCCAGAACAGAGTCAACGTCTATGGCAACTGTCTTTGTCGGACCCTCGGCAGGCAAGGTGCACCAATTGTCTACATTCTATATTTATAGAAATATCCGGCGCTACAGGCACTACATAATAGTTCTACGGCATTTCTTCTATGCAGTGCAACCCTATGTGCGCGACGTCTTCTAGCTCTGGATATATGTCCTAAATGGGAGAACGAGTATACAGTCTGGGCGAGAAACCAGGCCGATCAATTTATAGTAGTATGCAGATACGCAGAGTGTTTGTTAGGTAGACCTATCAGATAAATCTGCACATGCTTAGTCTTGCATTATATGCCGCGCTGAATACATAGCCAAAAGGTTCTGTAATGGTATTGCAGACTTGAGCCAATAGTTCGATATATCGCCTGATGTCATAAGCAGTTTTCTCGTTGATTAGCTCGATTGGTACAGTACGTCTGCGCGAATTTTTGCGGTAATAATCTGTAATTATATATTGCAAAACTTGGCCTGCGCGCATTGTCTTGCCTTCATCTTCCAATTGAAAAATAGCATTACTCTCCATAGTATTCGCAGTATATGCATCAGAGTCTTTCGATATTGTCTTGGTAAAAATAAGGTCTTGCAGTCGCGCTTTACCGGCCTGCAAAAGTTCTTTATACTTGTCAAACAAATTGCGCACTTTGGGCATTAGCGATTTAACTTCTTGTATGTTATTACCCGTAACCATTATTTGCAAAGCCTCGTGCTGAAATTTTGCAAACAGAGGCGGTGTGTCGTGCCGGCGTGTTTCTATGCCCCGTTGTTTAATCTCGCCTTGACGCTTGCCGTCAATTGTAATCGTATCTTCAAAAGCGCCGAAATAACGATTCGGCACGCCCATATTCTTATATTGCTTAGATGGCAAGAATGCCAGCCATTTGTAAACGCCCTCAAATGATAGATCGTAATCTGTAGCCTTTTCAATTGGCTCTTTTAGAGCTTCGTAATCTGTCCTGGTGGCGTTTGATTTTTGTACCCATAAGCTGTCTACAATGCCGTGCAAGCAATTGAAACCTTTACTCTGCAATATTACGGTTGATTGAGCTATTGTGCTACTAAATATCAGTTAAAATTTTGGAGATTGCCTTTAACTAGATAATTTCAATAGTAAATTTCACCAATATGTAATATAGGCACCCTGTTAATGGTAGATGCAATGGCCAGTCGCAGCAGAATAGATGTGTCTATTGATATTCTAAATGCAGCATTAGGGGAAGGTACAACCAAGACCCGCTTGATGTATGAAGCCTTTGTCAGCTTTGAAGAGCTCAGAGAATATCTTTCTGAATTGATAAAACTTGGTCTAATGGAAACAACTGCAACGGAGCGCATTTACAAAACTACGAGAAAGGGTAAAGAATTCTTGAGCGTAACTGGTGATACAATACTAGCAAGTCGTTGTTAGAATCTTATCTTCCGCATGTATTGTGGAGATATGCAAAAATAAAGTTTGTAGAATGATGGTATGTAATATTACAGACAAATCTTTTTACTCAAATCAATGTAATGAGATGCTACGATTCTGCCATATTCTCAGCCCCGGCCTATTGACACTACACAATGAGCTCTGGCCGGGGCTATTCAAACGTCAGCTGAGAAAATTCACACATGCTCTTTTATTTTTCAGGCTCGCAAATAACTTGTTGCCTGCATATGTAGTGCAATGTGTGCAGGATTGAATTTGCATCTAGAATTAAAACTAAACAACAATACGAGTTATTAAAAATGGTTGCAGGTCGCATAATAGTGCAGCATTGCGGACTGCCTTTACAAGGAGTAATCACTAATTTATCTAAAAAATGCTCATTCTGTCAATCTACAATTAATATTGAATTTTACTGCATTAGCAGTAGATTGAGGTTAATTGTTAGGGAATCGTCGCATAACTTGAAATAAATTGTCTGCACTTTGGTCGTTGATGTTAGTCACTATAAAAAATAACTGGCTGAAAAATACTAGCTTGGCAAACACCGCGACCATAGCTGCTATACTGCTTGACACATAATCTAGGCAGCAAAGAAAATAAAGAAAAATAGCATTATCTTCAGTACGGGTGACCACTAAAATCTTATCAATGCCACAAGATCCCTGTTGATACGTCCCAAAAAAACCAAGAAGCCTAAGGATAAGTCTTGGATTAGCTGATAGACAGTATGCAAATTCTAAAGCGGTTACGGCAGAGCGCGGTACATGGGAATGAGTGGGGCCGGCCGGATTTGAACCGGCGACCTCCAGCGCCCGAGGCTGGCATCCTGCCAAGCTAGACAACGGCCCCGGCAGTTTGAAATTTTGTGACTGGTTGCCGTATTATAATCTCTCCCTATTCCAACTACCACTTTACCACATAGAAAATAGTCAATTGCACTGTAGTTCAGTGTCTTACAAAACGAAAAAAAGAAAAAAATGTATGGATTGCTCTTTACGCTGCCTACCTCACTACAACCTTTCCTGTCATCCAAGGATGAACTTCGCAGACATAACCGTATACGCCTGCTTTGTTAAACTGCACAGTAAATGAATTGATGTTTAGAAATCCAGGCGGTGTCTGTCCTTGAGGCCATATCCAGCCAGAATTGATGTACTTTTCATCTCCGTTCATTGTATAGTTGGCATTGGGTGGCAGGTAGGTCACGGTTCCATTGGCTGCGATAACGACAGGCTCAACTGACCTTGCATTCATAACTACTCCTACTGTCTTGCCAGGTACTGCTGGTATTATGACCGGTGCAGCGTTTGCTGTAGCATTGAGTGGTGTTATTGCACTACTATTTGACATGATAAATGGTCCTGCAATATCTGCAAAGCCGTTGATAGAGACTGTATGTGGCTCTCCAACTCTTGTTGGATTGTACCACATCACCTTCTCGCCTACCTTTATGTTTGCGACTTGGGGAAAGAACTGTGTGATAGGAGCTATCCCATTGCCAACGCCGGCTTTGACCTTAAATACGCCATCGTGGTAGTCCATGTATTTTCTGTTGAGTTTGAATAGCATTGCAGTGCTTGCGCTGTCATCAGGATTGCTATTTCCTGCCCCATTGCCCTTGCCACTGTTGTCGGGCGGGGCGGCCATGGTGCTATACATTACTTCACTTGCTGCAAGCAACGCGGCAATTGCAGCGATTGAGCCCAGTATCAGATAGTTTCTGAGGTTCATTTTCACTTATCCAATCCCTTCCTGTTTATAATATTTCCGTATACAGATTCATGGAGAAGTCCAATTGCAGATTGAATATGACTGTACGCGACCGAATCACCCGCTATGAATAAAAACTCAACTTCAATTACTGATAGTCATGTGGATGCCGACTATACTGTCGATATGGGGGTGCATGACAGAGCTTTCTAGAGATTGCCAAGATATGTCTAATGCCGCAAGCACCTATCTTGGAATCGTGGCAGGCGCAGCGATAGGTGCAGTGATAAGCTGGTGGATTTACAACCGGCAGAAAAAGACGTCTGATATGCAGGACAACATCCTGAGCAGAATTCAAGAGCTAGATCAGAATCATGACATCCTTCTACAAAGGATAAAGAATTTCGAGGAGCAGAACAATAAAACGCTCAAGGCGATACTTGAATTGAGCAACAAGATGGATTCGGTCATTGAACGACGTAATACAGAAAGAAGTTGAGACGAGGTGGCCCTTTCTAGCATGCCATTGCAAACAGGAAAGGGCCGAGAAATTGGTGGAATTTCTCATTTTATGTTAGGAGCTTCCGCAATTTAATCTTGACTGGAATATTTTAATATAAATTATCTAAACTACAAGTAAAAGAGATATGCAAGTTGCATAATGCAACAGCAGAAAATGAAAATAATGTAGGCCGAAAGCTAATTTTTTAGGAAACGATATGAGCTGTGCGCTTACCTTTTTGTGGCCTTGGCCTGACCTGTGAACTTGGCTATCAATGGTAGTATCTTTTCTGTAACGATATCGTGATAGTTATTGGTGCCTGCATCAAACGAAAAGAGCAAGACATTGCCAAGGCGGTTATCTCTATTCTTTATAGGGATTGTCCCTCTGATTACCTTGTCATAATAGGCACATGCATAGCTGATGCTACCAAGAACACTTTCCCACTTCAGCCTTGTCTGCTGTCGCGTAGCCGCCGTTATGGCATACTGGGCCCTCTCCTCCTGATTCAAAAGTGGCTTGAGCCCCTTTCGTTCAGCAGTTGCCATCAGGTTTCCGTGGTTGTCTGCAATACCTACAAACCTTATAGATGAATCCAAGTTGACAATTGCATTGCACAAGTTCTGAAATGATTGTTCCTGCTTCATTTTGCACACTGACGGAGAGTTATCGAAGCGGATTCTTATTCTTTATCTTAAAGGTGAAGTAAAAGGGAAACAGATAACAAAGAAAGTACGGGAAAACAGGCCGCCGACAAAATATTAAATTAAGCCCCGATAGTCTTTAACTGCCACATGGCCAACACTGAACGAGAACAGCTGGAAGTTAAGATGAGGTCACTTGGCCTTGACGGCTCTATAGTGGACACTTTTTCTAATGAATGGAAAAAGCTTGAAGTACAAGGATACGAGATGTATGCCCTTTTCACAGGCGCAGCAGGGTCTGTCCTTGATGGACAGGCCGGATGCATAATATGCTCCAAGAACGCATCGCCAGTGCATTGGGAGAAGGTAATAACGCCAAGCCAGGATTGTGCTGCGCTGTACCTAGTATGTCAGGACTGCGATGACCAACATGTGCCTGCAGCGCTGAGACAAAAGGCCTTGGGCAGGTTGCTGAAGGAGAGAAATACAAGGCCCAACTGAATAATGCACAAGCAGTCTTTTATCTTTGAAGTTCTAATTGAAGCTGTGCGATTTTTTGGATTTAAAATGCCTCCAAGGAAAGACTTGGAGAGCATTAGCCATGAAGAAAGGACAAACATTTTTCGCCGCTTTTTTGCATCAAGCCGGTATAACCGGCTTTTGATCCAGCAGGCACTTGTTAAAACGGCTATTGATGGATCCGGGATGGGAAAAGTTGCGGGGCTTGAAAAGATGCATAACCGTCACTTTTTCGATACTGTGGCAAAGGTGAAAAGTTATGGGTTTGGTGAAGAGTTTTTGGCTGCAGTTAGAGAAGAAGACCAAGCTCTGCAAAAAATAATAGAGGCTTATGAACTCCGAATGAATAGATACTCCGCCGGACCGGTCAGCTGAGTACAGATTGGCAAAGGCAATCTGGGTTTCCAGCAGGTAATCTGACAGCAGAACCCAAGTACATGAGTATTTTTGTCGACGTAGAAAGATGCGCGTACCTTAAATTATCCCAGAACACTAATCTCTTCCATGTCAGAAGCACCACCAACGACTCAGCATAAAGAAGGACCACGCGACGCCATATACATCGGCAAAAAGCCCCTGATGGCCTATGTCACATCGACGCTTATTCAGCTCGCCAACCAGCCTGTTGTGACGATCAAGGCAAGAGGTCTGAGTATAGGAAGAGCCGTAGATGTTTCGCAGATAATTCTAAAGAGGATGGAAAACGCTGGCTACAAGATTGGAGATGTCAGAATTGGTTCAGAGACTGTGCAATCAGAAGATGGAAGGACAAGAAACGTTTCTACAATAGAAATCGAGATAAGGAAAGCCTAAAAAGCAGTCGGCAGAATAGAACGACTACAACCGTAACTTATTTTGCACTTTTTCTGATATGTGTGCAATACCTACACTTTCGGAAATGAATGAGTAGTAAATTATAAAACCCGCTACCGAACCATTGGCGCCAATATGTCAATATAGGAGCTATGTGCTTCGATTCAGTAGGGCAAGATAAGGAAGAATGGCAAGGACTGCTGCAATATACCTTGCGCATTTGAACCCAATGACAAAGGCACACGAGGAAATTATTGCCTCCTTGAAGGCAGAGTATAGCGTCTATATTTTTCCAGTCAGATTCGTCAGAAATGGAAAAGAGATCAACACCAAAAGCTTTCCATTCTCCTATGAAACAAGAAAATCCATGGTGGAATCATGCTTCGGAAGCACAGTCAATGTCCTGCCTGATTACACTTTTGAGGCCCCGTTTATCCGGTATCTTCCTCCGCTGTTGTCGCCGTATTCATGGAAATTGCGCAACAGAATCATAAGTAAAATATCTGAGGACAAGTTTGTGTCTTATACTGGTGATAGGGCAGAAAGAATAGCGTTGCAAGCATACAGGCTAAACCCTGTCAGAGCAACGCGCTTGGCGTTATCTGCTTCATCTGTAAAGGAAATGATGTACAACCAAGTCACGGAGACGATGAGCACAGGTGTACAAAAACAAATGGGAAACGAAAAGGAGGGAAACAAAGCAACGGCTGAAGTTCGTGAAAGGCCAGAAGGAAAACAGGAGTTTGGTAATCGAAATGACACCTGGTACGATAAAGTGCCCTCAAAGGTGGCATCATTGATGAAGGAAAACTGGGATGTGGTGGAAAGGTTTGCTTTGGCTGAGGACAGAACGATAAAAGTGATGGGAATGAAGTTCCCAAGGGACGGTTTTCAGTAACTTGGCCCAATGCGGGCCTTTTGTTGAACCTAGTTCAAGATTTTTATAAGCGGAGCAGAACTTTGCTTGAGTATACAGAAATGAAAGCCAAAGGTGGAGAATATGTTTGGTTTGATGGCAAGTTCGTGAAATGGGAAGAAGCATCTGTGCCAGTCATGACGCATGCTCTCCACTACGGTACCGCCGTTTTTGAAGGCATACGTGGCTATGCTGCAAAGGAAAATGTCTTTGTTTTCAGGTTAAAAGATCATATGGAGCGGCTTCACCGCTCAGCTGGGGTTTATTCATTTTCAATTAACTATTCTCCAAATGAACTGTCTGACGCAACAATTGAGCTGATAAGGAAAAACCAGATGAAAGAATCATGCTATATCAGGCCACTGACCTTTGTTGGATTGCATGGAATAGACCTGAACGTAACGAGGGATTCGCCAACCCATACCGTAATCATCATCTTTCCATTTGCAAAATACTTCAAAGGAGATGGGATCCGGGCCTGCGTCTCATCATGGCGCAGGATACATGACTCGTCGACTCCGCCAATATCAAAGGCCGCAGGCAACTATCTTAACTCTATTCTAGCTACACAGGAAAGCAAGCGAAATGGCTATGATGAATCCATATTGCTTGATAGAAGCGGAAATGTCAGCGAGGCATCAGGCGAAAATATCTTTCTGGTAAGAAAGGACAAGATTTACACACCGTATACTGCAGACTCGGCGCTTGAAGGGATAACGCGCGATACAGCCATGACATTGGCAAAAGAGATGGGATATGAGGTAGTTGAACGACCTATACCCCGAACCGAGCTATATATTGCGGATGAAATATTTCTGACCGGAACCGCAGCCGAGATAGTCCCAGTGACCAGCATTGACGGTCACCCCGTGGGCAACGGAAAAGAAGGGCCAGTATCGAGAAGCATCAGAGAGATGTATGGCAAGGTTGTCTCCGGCGATGTCAAGCAGTACAGAAACTGGTTGACTGCAGCATGGTAGACCCAAAGGTAGCTGTGATAGGCGTTGGTGGCTGGGGCAAGAACCACGTGAGGGTTCTGCATGAGCTAGGCGCACTAGCTGCAATCTGTGATACCGACATAGGCCGGGCCAAAGAAGTGGCAGCCAGATATGTTGGCTCTAGAGTGTATTCTTCAGTTGAGGATCTTATTGACAAGGAGGCGCTGGACGGCTGCCTTGTATGTACGCCAACCAAGACGCACGCGGAGATTGCAAAGAAGGTCATCGAGAAGGGGATCAATACATTCGTCGAAAAGCCACTCTCATTTTCTGCAACAGAATGCCAGCAGATGATGCAGATGGCAGAGCAGAAAAAAGTAATCCTGACATCAGGTTATGTAGAGCGATTCAACCCTGCTGTAACTGACACAAAGAAGCTGATAACAGAGAGAGCCTACGGCGACCCTATGATGATAGAATTTCACAGAGAAAACAGAATGCCTCTGCATATAAAAGATGTTGGGATAATCTATGACACTTCGGTACATGACATTGATGCTGCCATGTTTTTATTTGGCTCAAGACCCCATGTCGTCTATGCCCGGGCCGGCCGCAAGTTCCACTCATATGAAGACTTTGCTACCATCATGCTTGGGTTTGCGGACCAAAAAGTTGCAGTAATAGCGTCAAACTGGATAACTCCCAAAAAAGTCAGGACATTTACTGCAGTCTGCACTGATGGTATAATCTCTGGGGACTTTCTAACCCAGGAAATAAAAATAGACCATGCTGAGGCCGCATTGATACCTCGGCGGCAATTTCAGGAACCACTTACACTGGAGCTTGCAAACTTTGTTGACTCTATTTTAGGCAAAGCAAAAACTCTGGTCACTGCACAGGATGCAACCGATGTTACGAAGGTTGCAGAGGCAGCCATCCTGTCAAGCAATACCGGCTCGCCAATTTATCTGGATATGAAGCAGCCATGAAAAGATCCATGCTTGATATACTCGCATGTCCCATAGACAAGTATTATCCACTGGATCTGTTTGAATTGGCTTCCAAGGGCGATGTTGTTGAGCAGGGTGTGCTATATTGCAACAGGTGCATGCGATTTTATCCCATTATTGACGAAATACCGGTTTTGCTGCCAGATGAGCTGCGCGAAAAGCAGAAGGATATAGAATTTCTTCAAAAATGGCAGCAGCTGCCCGAGAAAGTTATAAAACAAGGAAAACCGTGGCATCTATAGTGCAATAATTATGGGCACAAGCCATAACGGTAGCAGCCAGATGGGTAAATCCACAACCGGGCAAAAATACTCAAACCCCGGTGTAGTGAACTATGTAGCGGAGACTGCCCGTATAGGCAAAAATGTCAAGATCTGGCATTTTGCCTATGTGGGAAGCGATTCTGAAATCGGAGACAATGTTATGATTGGCTCGCTTGCGCATATTGATTACAAAGTAAAGATAGGCGACAACACTAGGATAGAAGGGTCAGTCTACATTCCTCCTCTAACTATCATTGGAAAAAATGTCTTCATTGGACCTGCTGCCACCTTTACAAATGACCCATATCCAATGAGTCCCAAGATGACCGGGGTAATTGTGGAAGATGGAGCAATAATAGGATCTAGGGCGGTGCTGAAGGCCGGTGTTAGAGTTGGAAAAGATAGTGTAGTTGCAATGGCAGCTGTAGTTACAAAAGATGTACCGCCAGGAGTAGTAGTGATGGGACACCCGGCAAGGCCAAAGTATTCCAGAAAGGAATATGACCTTAAAAAGGCGCAGTGGGAAAAGACAGATCCAAGATAGACCAATAACACATGCCATCACTTGCTGTGGCAAGCACTCATGGATGTTGCGGCGAGTATCTTTTTTCACTGGAAGATAATAAAAAAAAGAGTTGGCAAAAGTCAACCTTCTATCTCGCATAGTGGATTTGCTTTCATTATTATGAGGTCTTGACTCTGTCTATTTTTTGCTGTAACTTTAGAAAAGTCTTGTTTTGAGCAGGCAATTACAACTGTGGTCTTTTCAGTATTGTACAGGTCAAGACTGTGGCCATGCTGTTGCTCGACATCTCCAATATAGTCTTTGAGCTTTGACTCAAGAGATGAGAGAAGCTCTATCCTGTCACCGCGCATTTCATGTGAATCCAGGGTCCATGCTATCGCAACCTTGGTCCTGCTTGCCTTGAGGTCACGCTTTTTCAAAGACATTCTTACTTCGTCTATCAGATGCTTTACATAGCCCTCTATTCCCTTTATGCTTCCATTGACAAGGTAAGTCAAGGGGCTCGCACCGTCAAGTGATGACCATATTGCCCTCAGATCATAGAGGCCGCTTGTAATGTCGTCGATAAAAAGATCCTTGAAAACACCTTGCATGAGGCCGCTGTCAATCCTACCCGCGCCGCCTTTACATATCTCCAATATACTTGCTATGCCTGCATAGTGACTTACAGTCCTGATTGCATATACCATCTCTGCAGAGTTGATATCTACAAAGTTTATCCTGTTTTTGCCACTTGGGTCATAGAGCATCTTGGATATTTGTCCATCATTTTTGCCCTTTGAGGTGCCCACAAGAATATCTGATAATATGCCTGATGGCTCAGTGCCAATGGGCATATAGTAATAAGAAATGTCTTTGCCTACGGTCATACCGGTTACATGCTCTATCAGAGCAATATTTTCGTCATTTCCTCCAAGACCTGTTGGCAGAGTATAAATGACCGACGCACCTCTTTTGAGCGCCTTCGTTGCATCCTTGAATTTTGACATAATGTCTCCCTTTGCCTCCTGGCCTACTTTTCTTACCCTTGGAGCAAAGTAAACATACGATGCATCGCTTATCGCAAGGTCAACCGGCTCAAGGCCCAGCAGCGGCTCATCTTCGATAAGCGAGGCAACATTAGGGTACGTCCTTGCTACATCAGGCTTGAGCGTAATTGCCATTCTGACTGATTCGTCAACGAGAGAGACCTTGCCGCCCTTGACCGCAATCGAAGAAGCTATTCTGTAGCCTTCGGTGCTCAGGCCATAGACTGCGGCAGAAACAGAGGAAGATATACTCAATCTCTTCACAGATCCTCCATAAACAATACTGTACTAGATAGCACGGTGCATCCCTCTCTGTCCCTTGCTATCTACAATTACAGTTAGAGAAAAGCTTTTGTTTTATAGTTTATAAGTAAAGCTGCGACAACAGCAACCTTTTTTTCTACTGTATATCTAAAAATCCTGCCATTGCGGATCTGGTTTGACATCCTTACTCCAAAGCAGGTCATGTTCTTCAAACCTGCCGTGGATTTGCTCTTGCAGTCCGGCCACAGCGTTCTTTGCACATCACGACAATACCGGGAGGCAGTTGAGCTTGCGAGAATAAACGGGCTTGATATAAAGATAGCGGGAGAGCATGGCGGAGCAGAGAGATATGATAAACTTGCTGCAAGTGCAAAAAGAATACTTGAACTTGGAGCCCTTGTCAAAGGCTTTGGGCCCGAAGTTGCGGTCAACTTTTCTTCGCCGGAAGGCGCGAGAGTAGCCTTTGGTCTAGGGATAAAACAGCTTGTGTTTAATGATTCGCCTCATGCAGAGGCTGTAGCTCGGCTTACTATACCACTTGCGGATCATCTGCTCTGTCCGTGGGTCATCCCATACAGGGCTTGGGAGAGATTTGGGATATCCAGAAAAAAAATTACAATGTACCATGCGCTAGACCCTGCAGCGTGGCTCAAGAGGAGCTCAAGCGAAGTAGGCAAGCGCAGAAGCAAAGACGCAAAGATATCTGGGCAGAAGGCAACCCCACAGTCGATCAAGTTGCCAATTCCAAAGTTTTTGAAGGAGATAAAAGAATCTGCGGCGAGCAGTGGAAAAAAAATCATTCTTATCAGGTTAGAAGAAGCAAAGGCTTCCTATATAGCGGATAGAAAACTGGCAAGTGTGGATATGATAGATGCTCTTGTAGAAGCTGTGTCAGAATCTGCTAGACTGCTAGTGCTTTGCAGGTACCAGGACCAGATTGAACAAGTTGCCAAGAGATACAGAGGGCAAGCTTATGTCATCCGCGAAGTAGTCAATGGTACTGTACTTATTTCTCAATCTGACATCTTTGTCGGAGCAGGCGGCACAATGACAGCCGAAGCAGCCCTTATGGGCAAGCCGACTGTTTCAATCGCTCCTGTAAGATATTATGTAGAAAAGTACCTTCTTGACTGTGGGCTTGTTAGGCGGGCAAACAGTGCCAATGGTCTGACCAAGCTTGTATCGGAAATGGTGACAGATAGAGGACTGTCAGCCGAGCAGAAAAAGAGGGCAGACTACATTCTAGACAGCATGGAAGATCCAATTGAGGTAATGGTAACAGCAATCAAAAATGCATCTAAACGATACTAGCTGGAATAAATTACACTGGGTTGTTTTCAATACGCCAAACCGTAAATACTGATGGCAAATAAGCAATCGGCAAAACAGCAATTTCGGGGCTCAATAGGCCACTTGGGTAAGCTTTTAACACAGGTCCAGCCACCATCTGGCAATGTCAGAACCTGAATTTGGCCTAGCTGCCATGTACAGAGTAATCAAAAAATCCGGAGCGGAAAGAGTGGGAGACGATGCTGCAGACGAGCTCAGAAAAGTCCTTGAAGAAGTTGCTTTGAGAATAGCCAAACAGGCTGTTGACTTGGCAGTGCATGCAAAGAGAAAGACCATAAGGTCTGAGGATATCAGGCTTGCTTCAAAAAATATTGTAAGACTTTAGGTATCATGGACGGATAATACTTGCATTGGATTGATATGCAGGGCAAACCATTCCTGCCTTCGCTACGACAGGCTTTCTGTAGGGCCCATTTACAGTCAAGATAATGCCTGAAATGAGAGATGAATTCAGGCCGAAAGAATCATTCTAAAACAATATCAGCAAACTTTTTGAATTGTATTTTCCAATTTGGGAGATCGTGGTACCTATTGGAAAGCCTCTTAATTTTAGACCCTATAGAGGATACTGCCTAAATGTCTGTAATTTTTTTGACATTCAATTCCTTTTTTAATATTTGTTCCTTCTGTGTTCTTGTGTCAGGTCCTGATAAAAACAGAAGAGATGAGAATTCTGGTGCAAAGTTAAGCGAACAGTCAAATGTTTATCTCAACGAGTTCTTTTGCTTTGACCCGATGTCTAACAAGACAAAAGATCTAGTCTTCAATTCCAGTGCAATTATGACAAACCAGGTATTCTGGAAAGAAGTACAGAATGGCCTTTATTCAGCGTTTGGAAGTGCAGCCTCTGTAATGCTTTTCCAAATGGGCATAAGTTATGGCTTTAGTGTTGGGTCTAAAGCGAGATTGGCAAGAAAAGACGTGTACGAAGCAAGCAAGTTCTTGGAGATGTACGGGCTTATGGCCGGATGGGGAAAGTTCAAGACTTCTCCTTTCACCCTCAAAATGGGAAGACTAACTGAACCAGTAAAAGTGTCGGTAACGGATAATTTTTTTGGATTATGCTATAAGGATAGAGTTGAGGACACGCCAAAATGCTTCATAATTGCCGGAATTCTAGCTGGAATAGCTGAAGGGTTGCTGGGAGAAGGACATTCATGTACAGAAACAAGGTGTATAGCAAAAGGAGACCAGCACTGCGAATTCATAATACGGCCAAGAGAAACGGTCAGTTATTAATATTCTAGACAATTCGCTTTGCGTAAACTTGACAATGCGGCCGAGCAAGCAAGTGCATATAGTGACTTATTGTCTCGGCTCTTGTTTTTCATTCCAACGGAGCTTGCCAGTAGTAATCCCGATCAGATTGAAGGTGGACGATTCGTCGACTTTCTTCATGGACTGACAACAACGTTCTCTGTTTGAAGCCAAGACCAACTCACCTAGACCGATAGAATGCTCATGTCGGATAGAGGTTTCATCTTATCTCTATTCTTTCATCATGTCTGGCTAGAATATAACCCAAAAAAAGAAAAAGGGTAGTATTGCTAATTCATGTCTTTGTAGCGTATGTCTTGGCCCCTGTAAAGTCGATTCCAATTAGCGGTTCATTTCCAATGACCCATGCATCATGCCCTGGTGGAATGTAAGCTACGTCCCCAGCTTGAAATTCTTCTTCTTTACCGTCGTCCATCTTTACCTTTATTTTTCCTGAAATGATGTACTGGGTGTGCGGAGCCTGGCAGCTAACAGTCTTTACTATCGGCTTTACCGATGTAGACCATTTCCATCCTGGCTCTAGTCTGAATCTTCCGATTGAAATATTTCCAAGATTGGCTATCTCTAGCTTGCCTTTGTCAAAAGTTCTTGTTTCATCAGGGGCATTGAGGCTTTTCTTCTCCATCTGTTGTGCTAAGGTTGAACTCATTGCAAGTGTTTGCAAGTGATACAAGATATGACTTTCGCCAAGCAAAGCTATAATATTATTCAGGCAAGCAATGGTAATCAAGGGATTAAAAGACAATCAACCGGAATCAGCCTTGAATTATGGTCTCCTGTTGATAAATATAATATGCAATTTCTTTTCTTGTCCAAGATGCAATTTTACAATAGGCTATGCTACCAAACATACCAGCCTCTTTTAAAATAGTTACCATTCTGACATAACCATTTAGCGAGCGTAGGGCGGTTACTCTATTGTGCCTCTATCTCTGCTTTCGTCAATTTTCCAACCATTCTTTCTAGTTCATAGTCGAAGCAATTAGAGCAAAGCCTGACATTACCCCGCTATCCTAGACTCAGATCTATCAGCCCGCAATTCTGACATTGATATTTGTGGGGAACAGGTACACATCTTTTGCAACAATAGCCCTGTTCTATCTTCATGCCGTCATCTATGTATAGAATTGCTACGCTATCAGTAATATGACAATAATCACATTCTCCGGTTGTAGTAAAGCCACTGAATCTTATTTCAACATTCACCAGAATCCGCCCCGAATGCAAAAATGATATCATTTGATACCTCGTCTATTAAAGTCATGACTTAATCACCTGTAAAGCCATCAATTTTCTATCTGACTTTTCGCTTTCGGCATTCAAGAGTCTGAGGTCAATCAATGACATTACGATAAATGCAATGATGGAAATTGTAGACACTTCACTTATGATATAGTCAATGCTATCCATCACCGCCAATGATAGGTTGAAACGGCCCATGAACTATGAAATAGGTCTGTAGCTTTTAAATAAAGTCTAACCATGAAACGTAACATAGTTACTCGTTTTTTGTGTATTGTTCTTGAAAATATTCTTACGCAGTTGACTCATTATTTGTTGAAATTCGGTATCGTGTAGTTGACAGCATATTTGGTGTATAAACTGAACCTCTCCTTTATTGCCGGTCGATATCATATGGCATCGGATTCTATAGATTCTGATAGAAGCCATTCCAAACGACTCATCTAAATACGGCGCCGGGAGTGGGACTCGCATCTGCCTCCGCGTCTCGTGGAGTGTGAAATTCTTAAGCAGGTTGGGAATGGATTCGTTCCCTTGGACTGATATTTTGGGAACGGATTTGGAGAAGATGGGATATTGCATAAGCTTTGCCGACCCACCATTTGGATCAATTTCATAGATTGAACCCCTCTCCCTCTCCTTATGGTGCCTTTTGTATTATATGAGGTGAAATCAATGATTTACGGAAGGAGAGAAAGTATTAAAACCAATAATTCCGTGGTAAGGTCAATGGGGACCATCGAGGAAGCGAATAGCTTTAGCCTCTCAGTTGAAGAACTCCTTGGCCGCCCACTAAATGATGTAGAAAACAGATTTGCACCAAAAGTCCTTTATATTAAAGGACCAATGCAGACGCCACTTCCTAGACCCAGAGTATCAATAGTGGGTTCCAGAAAAGCCACCTCCAATGGACTTGAAGCAGCGAAAACAATAGCGTCGGCTCTGGTTAACATGGGCGTTGTGATTGTTAGCGGGCTTGCAGAAGGAATTGATACAACCGCTCATACTGAAACCATCTCTTCAGGTGGCCAGACAATAGCAGTTATCGGGACTCCGCTGAACAAAGTTTATCCACAGAAGAACTTCCAGCTCCAACAAGATATTATGCGCAAGCATTTAGTTATTTCACAATTCCCGGTAGGACATCACACAACCCCCAAGGACTTCGTCCTCAGAAATAGGACCATGGCATTGATCTCTGATGCCACAATCATAGTGGAAGCAGGTGAAACAAGTGGCTCCCTACATCAGGGATGGGAAGCTCTGAGGCTCGGCAGATCTCTTTTCATTTGGAGAGACATCTTGAAGAATAGGCAACTGGCTTGGCCGGAGGAGATGATGCAATACGGCGCTATCGAGCTTTCAGATCCGGAAGATGTGGTGGAAGTTTTGCCGTCCAACCTGCGAATGCCCGTGTTTCAGTAATGTCGATGCGCTTATCCAGAATAGAATTCGCATCATTTCTAACATATTCTCCTCGCGGCCAAAGTCCGAAAGAATTACAATCAAGGACTACAATGAGGGCATTGAAGGATGATCAATTTATTGACAACCCTCCAGCGCTTATGTCTGAGACAATAGCTGATGCAATCAAAAATAATATTCAGAATATGCCATTTGCACATTTCTTTGATGTAAACCCGATTTTGGTGCCTATTCCTAGAAGTTCGCTGATAAAACTTGGAACGCTCTGGGTTCCCCAACGCCTAGCTTCCGCATTGACAAAGAAGGGGCTTGGAAGGTCAGTTGAAGAATGCTTACAGAGGACTTCTGCTGTACGGAAGGCCGCAACGAGCATAGCCTCAGATAGACCAAGAGTCTCAGACCATTATCAATCTATGATTGTCCAAAAAGTATTCCCAGAACCTGAAGAAATACTATTAATTGATGATGTTATAACTAGAGGAGCTACTATACTCGGAGCCGCCAATAGATTGGCTGATGCCTTTCCAAAAGCCCGCATTCGCGCATTTGCTGCAATGCGCACCATGAGTCCTCCATTTGTTTTTACTAACATACGAGATCCTTGCAAGGGTTTTATAGAATTAAAGGGCAATGATACATTCCGAAAACCTTAATTCATATACTATCATATCATACAAGGGGAAGAGACTCGCCTATGCCTGCGCGTTTCGTGTAGTGTGAAATCCTATAAGGTGGATAGGAAGGGATTCGTTCCTTTAGGCTGACATTTAGGGAAGTAATAGATTAAAGATTATTTTTGCGTCACGGCTTTATCTGCGGCCTTTTGCATAGCAGGGTCGTTCTCAGTATATAGGTGCCTGACCATTAGTTTGAATGGCCTAGTTTCTTGGTCTTCGCAAATTTCAAACTTGTATTTGCTGTAAAAACCTATTGCTTCTCTAGCATAGAGAGTTATGTATCTGCAGCCTACCTTTCTTGATATAACCCTCGCAAGGCCTATGCAGTACTTTAGCATATAGGTTCCATATCCCTTGCCTCTCAGCGGCTTGTCTACTGCAAAATATGCAATAATTACAGCTGGAAAGTTTTTCATGTCTGTATCTATTGATGGCCTAGAGTTTTTAGGAACCATTTTGATGTTGATACTACCTGTAGCGACAGTCAGGTATCCAACCATCTTCCCATCATAATACACAATGTAACTTGTACCATAGTTATTTTCTTGATGCTCTAGTGCTTGATTTTGAATGAAATTGTGTAGGTTCTGTGGATCTTGACATGCATCGTCTGTGCAATCCAGCTCGGATACGTCGATCCCCTTATGCAATTTGACAAATTGAAATTTTGCTTTGTCCAAGACAGGCTTGTCGCTATCTTTGGGTTCAACAGCGTTATACTGCAATCTGTGGATGGATAAAATAAGTGTGATAAAAACCTAGATGCAAGATTCTAATTTTTCTTTTTGTCGTGTGCGTTATTGTCATTTGAGGTGCATTTGGACAAGTAAAAGTCTTCAGCTTCTTGTAATTCTTTTAGATCTTCTGCTGTGGCCTGTTTCTCATTGTACTCTAGGAACTGCTCTGCAGCCTTGCCTTTTAATACTGGAATAGAGCTTGAAGCCATTAGTCCATACCTCCTGTTCTGGGAATCATACTTCCTTTATACCCCTTATAATCTAATACATGGTTCAGACTTAAAGCCCTGTATGAAACATTGTTAACTAACACTTTTATGCTCTGGCTACTTGACAATGCGCCTCACCTGAGGTCAGCGAGATTTCTCTGTTTGCCTACGTGACCATTGAGAGCTGAGCTGGAGCCCAGTATGAGGCTCTGAGATTTGCTTATCGCATTAACCGAAATCACCGCGTGGGTAGGGAGGCTCGGGGCCATCAAGGGTTGAATAGCAGCCAGCTATATAAGGCGATTGCCCGCAGCCTCTGTAAAATCAGGTTAACGAAAATAACAAACCATCTGTCGATTGTCATATCAAGGTATTAAACTGTCAAAATGTCCTTCCTTTAGACCTTCGACGAACGAAGCAATAAGCGAGAATTGCCACGAGCTCCAAGCGTGATTAGTTTTAATGGGCTAGTGGCATCACTCATGATTCAGAGGATGCTTAGTAGTGTTCTAGATTTTCCACCGAAGGATAAGCACGGACAGCAGCGATATTATGTTGAGGGTACGCTAAATTGGGGTCCTACTGAGCGTTGTAAAAAGGTTGTCAAAAACATGATTGGATAGGCTTGGGTGATTCACATCCTACTCCAGTTGGCATTGATCCTTTATGGAAACGAATGCGCGAAAAGTCAAAGCGATTCTAAATATGTCAATTCATAGGGCATTGTCTGATCTTCTGCACACTTTAAATCAGAAGTTATAGCGGGCAAGCCTCTTTTGGGGATGCTTGCAATTAAAGGTCAACCACTATCTGCAGTTTTGAAAATCTGGTTTATTCATGCAGCCTTTATCTGGTTGACCTTTGTCACCAGTTCAATTTTCTTATTAGTATGGGAAGACTTCGATTCAAATGTGTTGTCTGTGGTTCAAAGTGCAGAATTGACTTGAAGCAGTCAAAACTCAAAGGTAGAGGCATAAAGGAGAAGGTCTTTGTCTATCGCTGCGAAGGCAGGAATATGAAAAAGCCCCATTCTCCAATTACGTTCGTTTATGAGCCATTGGAAGTAGAATATGAAAAAGTGAAAAGGGTAAAGGTAGGCAGCCTGATGGTTGTGCCAAGGTATGACGTTTATTCAGCATGGGAGAGGTGGATGCTATCTCTAGCAACAGGGTTGAAGCCCAAGAGAAGCCTAAAGCAATCAAAGAAGGTAAAATATGATTCTGGTATTACTGAAATAAGAGAAGAAGAATAGTTAGCTTTCTTTTCCCTTCATACTCTTTATTGCAGGTATTCCATACAGCCTCGACAAGGTTATGCAGAACCTGAGTGCATCCACAAGGTTTCTGAATGTACCATCATTTACCAATTCTTCTAAAAATGCCTTGTCTTGACTGTCCAATCCCAAGGTGAATCTTTGCTTTTTTATGCCCATAATACAAAATTAGTAGGTGTAAGAATACACCAATCTGGGTAATAGACTAAAACTATTATATGATGACTGTTTCAGCTGAGAAAGTAACTACTTTGGCGCCTCTCGAACCTAACTGTACCAGAATAGTCCTTGAAGGCCTTACTTCCTTTAGCATTCAAGGGCGGGGTCTTCGGGAGTGGATTGAAAAAGTTGTGAATGGAGCTGATAAGGAATCACAACCAATGAACCTGAAAGGAAGAGTAAAGAATCTCAAAGATGGCAGAGTTGAAATAATTTGTTTTGGACCAGATGTAGATAAGCTATTTGAAGTGCTTGAAAAAAGGAAGGCTGAGAGCGCCAAAGACCAGTTATTCATTAAACGTTGTGAGAGAAGCGAATTCTTTGACCCCGATATTACAACAATGACTGACTTTAAGACAGAGCGGTCTGACGATTCATCTGAAATGATATGGGCCCTCAGGGGGGCGGGTGATAGATTTGCTGAATCGACAAAAGAACTGAGGAACCTGACCACAGGTCTCGAGACTGTTCACCATGACATTCTGGAAAGAGATAAAAAGTCTGCTACCGGCCGATTGTTAACTCTTCATTATGAATTGATAAGCAATAGGGACCGGCTTGCAGATACGCATGCTAGGGGAGTTCGGCCACTTCCTGCACTCCAAGCCAATATCGAGTGGCCAGCAATACCTGAGCAGGAATTTGCACATCTGGTAAGTCAGGTCTATTTAGGACTACAAGATAGCGAAGTCGACACGGCAGAGCTAAAGGGTGACATTGACACACTGCTTGATATGGTCGATCGCAAGCTCTCAGAGTTTGGGGTAAATATATAAGCACGTTTCTGGTCAATGAGATTGAATCAACCTGCACATAAATGAGCGGTACATAATTTTATTCGGAGGGGACAGCTTTTGAGCCAAAACCAAGATAATCGTATTGGCAGGCTGAATTACTTTTACAGGTATATTTTCGACCATGATATAGACATAAGCTCATTTGAAAAGAGAATGCAGCTTCAGAAGCTCATGTACATTCTTCAATCTGAAGGTATAGAATTTCCATACCAATTTACGTGGTATCTACGCGGTCCCTACTCTGCTAGATTGGCCGATGATGGCTACCAATTTGCAAAGTATGGCCCAGCCAATGTTTTGCCTTATCAACCGACTACACAGGAAAAAGCCATACTTGATAGAGTTTCCAGAAAGGCACATTTGCTCCAAGATCCGATTAATGCCGAGCTGGTTGCATCATATTTATATCTTCAAAAAAAATACGAGGATACAGCTTCAGAAGAGTTGAGAACACGCAAGCCGAGGTTCAGTCTCGATAGAATAAGCGAAGTTATGAACAAATGGAATAACTAGACAGAATCCACCATTTACCTAACGCAGTACAAAATCGTGTTGCAGGCCAAAGCTATCATAATCTCTCGTCAATGCGAAGTGTGTCGAATTTACAATAATGGAAGACATAGAACGTGGATTCTAAGATAATTAAGTGAATTTCATATCCTCCCCACTCAAGCTGCAGTCTGATTTGCTGATGGCATTTCCTCCTAGAAATACTTGAAACCCTACAAAGCGGTTTAAAAGACTTCATTACTCTTATTCGATAAACCCAGATGTTATATCTGACCTTTGCTGCAACTGCCATCAAAGAATAGCCGAGCTGTTCCAAGAAGGTGGCAATTACTGCAGTGAGTGCTGGCAGGTATTAACAGAGCCTACAGTCTGACCTCTAACAATTGTATTCAGAACTTATAAATCAGTATTGATTGAATCTGCCAGATTGTTCACCAGAATCATTTCAACCTGCATTTATTGCAATACTAAATATAACCTGAATAGCCGTGTGTTTGAGCAAAGACTAATAGAAGACTTTGACTTTTGCCCCAAATGCTTCTGACATGATAGCCGAAGGCGCCGAAGATTACCTGAACTATATTGATGCATTGGCTCTGAATTCTACCAATTTGTGATTGACCGCTTGATTGCACTC
>Ga0070739_10001519_pt1 | contig 34440 bp, 40 predicted proteins | sample Coa_R1_7_FD_66445 | JGI IMG/M metagenome (GOLD analysis project Ga0070739, IMG submission 66445) | Surface soil microbial communities from Centralia Pennsylvania, which are recovering from an underground coalmine fire - Coalmine... | ecosystem: Environmental > Terrestrial > Soil > Unclassified ...
GAAACATAGTATGTTGCATTTTGAGAGCCGCCTTGAATTGGAACTGTGTTAGGACCACATTGTGGCATGGAGGACATAGAGTTGGAAGATGCGGAGCTTGGTTGTGATTGCGTTTTGCTGCCTGAATTCATATTCATGTTACTGCTCATCTGTCCAAATGCCTTGGCCATTTCTTGATACGGACCGAGATTGAATGCAATTGAAGCCAATATAGATATTCCCACAATTATGCCAAGAATTCTTGAGCTCATTACCTCAAATCAAAGAAGTTTTTTATTTTAAGTTTTTAGTACGTTCGACAAATGGACTAGAGTATTCCACGAATGCACTAATAATGATACCAATCTGCGTAATCAGTGGCCCCAGAAGGGAAAATTTTAGGATTAAAAGCTAGAAGATCTGGAATAACGAGCATGAAAGCAATTTGGATCCCAGTGATGTCTTGCAAGGAGTATTATCATCACAATGCCACTACTGTTTCATTTTGCTATAGCTTAGTTTGTGAATCGGCTTAACATGTTCGACGCCTATACCAATTAATTTAAATTACAAGCTGCTTATATTTAGATGGTCTTGCAATCGAATAAGTCCCAGCCGCGCTCAGATCATAGAACGCTTGACTCCAGTAAAAAGTGGCTTCTTGGCGTTGTCTCTGCAATGACTGTTTCCATCTTTGTCATTTTTGCTGCTCCTCATGTCTTTCATACATCTGTAATCTATCATTTCGTTCTACATCTAGCCAGCGTTACCTTGGCTGTCTTTTTGAGCACAGTGTCCCTTGTTTCTTATAAAAACTCTGGCAGCACAAGGATATTGCTGACAGCGCTTAGCTTTGTTGCATTGACTATTGTAGAGTTGATCTACCTACTTAATGTGGCAGAGATAATAGGCCAGTTGACAATTCCAGTTGTTGACATAGACCTGTCCCACGTATTTCTACTAGGCATGCTAACATTGTTTGGCTTGGGTGTATTGAAGGTGAACAAATAGATGGATTACTGGAAGGAAGTTCTTGCAGCCGCTGGTGCTAATAACGATTCACTTTCGACAGAGGCTAACCATATCAGGGATGTCCTATTAAAACATATAAACGAAAATCCGGGTATTTGGTACAGGGAACTCTTGAGGCTTGTCAACATTTCCAACGGCTCTTTAGCTCATCATCTGAGAGTCTTGGAAGAATCAAATCGCATAAAGGTAGATAGAAAAAATGGCCTAGGAAGAACTAGATATTATTCGCTAAATGTCTCTGATGCAGAGTCCAAGATAATTGGGTTTATAAAAAATTCAACTACGAGGCAGATAATATTGTTAATGCTCGAGCAAGAATTTTGTACATTTTCCGAAATTGTGGATTATGCCAAGAGATCCCCTTCAACTATTTCATGGCACATTAAAAGACTTGTGGACAGGGGTATTGTAAATGTAAGATATGGAGAATTTACCCTATACACCTTAGTTAATAGAGATTTTGTTGGAGATGTGCTTGCTAAATACAAAGAAAGCCTAGTGGATAAGGTGGTGAATAACTATGTGGAAGTTATTGAGGAACTTTAAGGATATTCTGATAAGTAGCAGAATGTCACCTTGAATGAGTGCAAATCTTTACAATTTCTCAGCTACAAATGATAAGTAAACGTTAATATACAATTTTTCAATTGTTGTATTTTAGTTCGATGTTTGTACTACAAAATATTTAAGCAATATTGTAATATTTACCTTTATGAATAGGCGCATTCCTGTGGTGTTGCTTCTTATTGCGGCCCTTTCCTTTGGTTTAATTTATACATCAAAGGCAGCATACGCTCACAATTTCGGTGGGGACGAGAGTGCTTCGTACTTGGCCAAAGTAAAAGAGGTGCCAGTTGAGACCCATGCGATATTGAACGATGTAGGTAACAAAACCCTCCTTGACTGGCACTTTGACAAGATAGGGGAATATTGGAATTCTAACGATACAAGAGAAATGAATGAAAGAAACCAGCTGCTGGCAAAGCAAATACCAGGAACCATTGCCAGCATAATTGCAGAGGCAAACAAGACAAACCCCAATGTATCAGCTATCAAGCAGATGGTATCTAACTTGGACGGCTATATGGCTGAATCAGTTCCAGTAAGAATAGACAAACCACAATTGAATAATCTTACCGTTAGCGCATTGGCTATCAATGATGTCTTGGGTGAAGTAATGGAGGGATACGGTGATGCCACCAACAGTAGTAATAGCAATCCTGCACTGATCGTGAATGTTGCAGCCTACCAAAACGCAAAAGGACTTGCAGAGGCTGCTCAGTCTATGTGGAATGACTTGAAGACAAAGACTCCATCCAATGTATCTTCAGCGACAATTAGCAATCTTGACACCGCATTTGCGAACCTGACACAATCAATAGACAAGAACGCATCTGACGACCAAATCAACAATATTGTAAATGGAACTATAAAGACGAATTTCGCGACAGCATATAGAACAGTAGTCGCACCAGAGTTCCCTGTTCCACTTGCCATAGCAGTTGCTTCCCTTGCAGGGGTTATAGTGGTGGCAAGGGCCAGAACCAGAATAAAATTGTAGGGAGGCAGACAGAAATACGATATTCCAGAATAGTTCAAAAAGAACCGTGGCATCAGCAGCTCTTCTTTTTGCCCTGATAGCCATTGCAATGTTTTCTTTTACATATACAATTAGGCCAGCATCAGCACATATAACGAAACAATTCGGAAACCTATCCATCGAACTAGGCTGGAACATCGAGCCTGCATTGACCGACCAGATGAATGCAGCCCAGTTGACCATTTACACAGGGAGCGTAGACAAGCCGCAATATGTAATCAATGCAGTAGCGAATCTCCAAACTACTCTTGTATATGGTACTACTACCAAGAGCATAGAGTTCCTTCCAAGTCCGACTACGGAAGGGCAGTACTTGGCACCAATACTCCCAACTAGGGAGGGAACATACACCGTAGTATTTAAGGGCACCATAAATGGACAGAATATAGACACCCAGATTAACCTTGATGATGTGGCAAGTATAGATACAGTAAGCTTTCCACCATCATCCAGTGGAGGATTAAGTGGCGGTACAAGCACGACAGGTGGAACAATAAGCCCCGGCTTAGCATCACAACTTGGAGGAATAATCAATCAGCTAACAAATGATATTAGCTCTGCCAAGAGCAGTGCAAACGCCGCCGCACAGAATGCAGCTGATGCTCAAAAGACTGTTCAAGATGCAAAAAGCGCAGCAGATAGAGCATATTTGGTAGGCATGACTGGCATAGGTGTCGGTATAGCAGGTATCGCGATAGCGGTTGTAGCTATTAACAGAAGAGAAAAGGTCCTAGAAAGGTAAACGAGATAAGAACTAGTAGGTTTTTGCCAAGCCCTACATTTTCTTTTTAACGGAACAATCACGTTTTGATCTACAGAAAAATACATCCGGTATACCGGAAATTGAGACGACCATTTAATAAGAAAGATCACTACTTACAGACATTTGCTCGGTTTCTTTACGCCTACTATCATTGCCAAGACTGCTGCAGCTGCTAATGCTACGACTGCCGAAGGGAATTCTGGAGCTACCTGAACTGGAAATGACGCTGTTTCAGGTCTGATTGGCTGGAAGGCAATTCCTGCGACGGTTACTTGGACAGTATAATTTCCGCCGCTATCAAACCTGTAGAATACGCTTACATTTCCATCTGGAGTGTGCAACACCGGTTGTTCTGATGGAACCCGAAAGACCTGCTTTCCGTCTTTTAAAATCTTGAAATAATAGTCTACAAATGGCTGCACGTTATTAGTTCCATGTTGAAGAAAGGTGATGCTAAATTTTGTCTCTTCATTTGGCTGTACTGAAAATGACCCAATTCTGAGAAGCACATCTAGGCTTTTTCCTGTCGTGGGCTCCTTCATAGCCGCTGTCTGAGCATAGGCATGCAGCAAAGGAAAGCAACTAATGCATAAAGCCAAAATGAGGCTCAACAGCAAGCGCCAAGCATTGGTCATCAAGTAAGTGTTTTAGCAGTCTTTAATTTAATTAACTATTATCGCAGATACCTTTTTCCAATCAATGTCACGATAGGCAGATTTAATGCTTAAAGGATGACCATCTTGTGGCCAACACTATGCTGATTGCTGATGCGGTTATTGCCAGAATTGCCGATGTTGGAAATTCAGGGGTTACCTGCACTGGAAAGCTAGCACCTTCGCCAAGATCTTCGATATTGTCAATCCTTATTGTGTACTGACCGGGTTCGCTGAAAATATATTTTTGCTCAGTCGCTGTCTGATTTACCCGCAGAGTTCCATCAATTCCCTTCCCATCATTGAGAAGCTCGATGTCATACTTCACCATTTCAAGCTGCTCGCTAGTGTTAGAATCAAAAAAACCAATGTCAAAGGTATTTTCTTCTCCGATATCGCTGCTTGTCCAGTTTATCTCAACCTTGAATGTTCCCTGGTCGCTTGCTGTCACTAGATGGATTTGATTGTCGGTTGGTCCGTTACTATCTTCAGCAAATGCCTGTACAGCAAATGACTCTCCAAGCAAGGCCAGCATCAGAGTCATGGAAAGCGAAAAGAAACTTGTCTTTATTGTCATCTGGCAACCTCGCTGAGGAATTTACAAAAAATAAAAAAAGTTACGTGTTGATTTGATGCTTTGGTTGGTTTGTTAGTCAGTCAGGTCAGACCTTGGGAACGCCTAGCTTGTTCCACCTTGTTGCGAATATTGCCGCTCCAAATACTGCTGCCGTAATAGCCAGTACAACGCCAACAGGGAACTCTGGTGTTGTTGCCTGTCCTGATGTGGCTACATTCACAGTTCCCACCATTGTTGGATGAAGCTGACAGAAGTACGGGAATGTTCCGGCTGCAGTAAAGACATGGCTGAAACTCTTGCCTGGCGTTAGTAGTGGATTATAGTTTGGCGAGGAATCAAAGTCCTTTCCTTTGTTTGCATCGTTAGGTCCAGTTCCTGATGTCACTGTATGTGCTTGGGTATCGCCGTTTGTCCATGTAACATTGTCGCCAACACTTGCGCTAACAGGGTTTGGCGAAAATGCCTTGTCAGCCAAGTTTGAAGCACCGGGCTGTATAGTCACCTTTACTGGTGAAGCTGCATATACGTGTGATGCCAAAAGTGGCGCTAGCATCACGACAAGGACTGCTCCCAGTCCTGCACCGACTGCAAGTTTAGTATACATCACTCACAGAAGTAATTGCTGGCTTTAAATTAGTTTTGGTTTTACCGTCAAGTTATATAAAATTTTTATATAATTTTAGCTCAAGGTAAGATTAAAAATTGCTTGGTCCATCTTCTTGTTGTGCAGCAAAGGCGTATCGTATCTTTCCTTCCAAGTGCCACAGAGACCCTTTATGCCCTAGGTATTGGCAGGCAGCTAGTCGGGGTTACGCATGAATGCAAGTTTCCTCTGGAAGCAAAAAGAAAACCAAGGGTAATACATTCTTCATTTGACCCGGCTTGTATGTCAAGCAGCCAGATCGATGACAAAATTGCCGAGATTATGAGCTCTGGCGGTGACATTTACATAGTTGATGATGCTGCCCTCAAAAGGGCTAGGCCTGACCTTATCGTTGCACAGGGGCTTTGCCAAGTCTGCTCACCTTTTACAAAAGAGATAGACAGGGCACTGTCAATTCTGGACAACAAGCCTGACGTAATTGTTCTTGACCCACATGACCTCGATGGCATACTCGCTAGCATATTGACTGTGGCCGGGAAGGTCGGAAGAAAGAGTCAAGGAATGAAACTTGTGTCTTGTCTCCAGAGCAGGATCAATAAAGTAAAGGCAACCGTTGAAAAGATTGAAAAGAACAGAAGAGAAACTCTTGGCACAGGCAGAAGATCCGCTAAAAAGCCAAAAGTACTGTGCATAGAGTGGGTAAGCCCCTTTTTCACCGCAGGCCACTGGGTGCCCCAAATGGTAGAGATTGCAGGAGGTATCAACGGAATCAGTGAAAGAGGCAAGCCCTCTCGCAGGATGGATATTGACGAGATTGTAAAATTTGACCCCGACATAATAGTTCTGATGCCATGCGGGTTTGATGTCAAAAGGACTCTGAAAGAGATGTCAGCCCTGAACAACAATAATGCATGGAATTCCCTGCGCGCCGTACAGGCAGGTAATCTCTATGCGGTAGATGCAGGGTCATACTTTAGCAAGCCGGGACCTCGAACTGTTACAGGCCTTGAAATACTTGCCAAGATTATTAATCCAGAGGCATTCAAGCGCCTGAAGGTTCCAAAGGGTTCGTTCGTCAAGATAGGCAAAGCAAGGTTAGCAAGCAACCAAGCAAGAGCAGATCAGATAGGTCAGCAAAAATAAAGGCTTGACTATTACTGTCGGAGCTGCGGCATTAGGAAGACAGAAGGGATTGAAGCTGAAAATATAGAAGATGAATCTGGTTACTGGGTAAGTGAGACTTCTATATACACGTCTTCAGGGATCTTGAGCCTCATAAGTTGCCTAATTGACCTGTCATCAGCGCCCAAGTCTATTACTCTTCTGTGAATTCGCAGCTCGTATTTGTCATAGGTATTTGTGCCTTGGCCGCATGGCGATTTTCTTGTTACAATTTTCATTTTCTTTGTAGGAAGCGGATGTGGTCCCTTGAGCCTGATGCCGTTCTTTTCTCCAATTCCCTTAATCTCGCTGCATACCTCTTCCAAGGTGACAAGATTGGTACTTGTAAGCTTGATTCTTGCTTCTTGTGCCATCGGCTGTTCACTTGTTTTGTTTTTGACTACTTTTTGTTAGGATCGTACTTTTCTGTGACTGCCTTGACAACGCCTGCTGCAATAGTGGTTCCCATATCACGGAGTGCGAACCTTCCAATTTCTGGAAACTCTTTGAATGTCTCGATAGGAAGAGGTCTCACCGGTTTAATCTTGACTATGGCTGCGTCCCCGGTCTTTAGGAACTTTGGATTCTGTTCCGTGGCACCGCCAGTCTTGGGGTCAATCTTTGCGACAAATTCAGAAATAGTTGCAGCAACTTGAGCGGTGTGTGCGTGAAGAACAGGAGTATATCCCGGAGCCATAGCAGTCGGGTGGTGGATGACAATGATCTGGGCCTCCAGTTCCTTTGCCACAGTCGGCGGGTTGTCCACTGGACCTATCATATCTCCACGCTTTATCGCCTTCTTGTCAACGCCTCTCAGGTTAAAACCAATGTTGTCTCCTGCTTCAGCAGTTTCCATCTGTGTGTGGTGAGTCTCAATCGATTTGATTTCGCCTACTGTTCCAGAAGGCATCACAATAACCTTGTCTCCTGCCTTCATTTTACCAGTTTCAACTCTGCCTACAGGCACAGTTCCGACACCTGTGATAGAGTATACATCCTGAACCGGAATCCTCAGTGGTTTGCCTATAGGTTTCTCTGGTGGCTCGAACATGTCCAGAGCTTCAGCAAGAGTCGGGCCCTTGTACCATGGCATATTCTCTGACTTTTTCACAAGGTTATCTCCCTTCCATCCAGAGATTGGGATAAAGTTAATCTTTGAAGTATTGTAGCCTACAAGTTTAAGCATCTTTTCCACCTGATCTTTGACTTCTTTGTAGCGTGCCTCTGAATAGCCGGCATCATCCATCTTGTTCAAAGCTACAACAAGCTGGCCTACACCAAGTGTTCTGGCAAGGAAAGCGTGCTCCCTTCCCTGTCCTCCTGGTTCAATGGCAGCTTCCATTTCACCTGGCTTTACTGAAACTACCAGTATGGCTGCATCGGCTTCTGATGCGCCGGTAATCATGTTTTTGATAAAGTCCCTGTGACCGGGAGCATCTATCAGAGTGTAAAAGAATTTTGGCGTCTCAAATTTTTGAAATGCAAGATCAATCGTAATACCTCTCTCTCGCTCGTCTTTGATGCTATCAAGAACCCAAGCGTACTTGAAAGTATCACCCTTGCCTGTTGCTTCTGATTCTTTGGCAAATGCCTCTATAGTTCTTGGGTCAATAACACCCATATCCACCATTAAATGACCTACAGTAGTTGATTTACCATTATCTACATGACCGGTAACCACCAAGTTCATGTGTGGTTTTTTGCTAGCGCTCATAGAGGGAACAACGCTTCATGGGCTTTATTTGTATTTCGATAGTTCCGCAACAAAATAGCTAGTTGAACAGCTTTCCTTTTTGCAATCTACAAAATTCTGCGGGCAGTTGAATTTGTGATATTCAGTACAGTAACAGTGTGAATACTATAGAGGACAACAGCATCAACCTACGACAAAGCCGTAAAAATCATGAACAGGTCACTGATGATACACAAGAAGGATTCTGCAATCTTTCTTTTATCTGAATACAGAGCAGTCATGTTAACCTTATCAGGATAAAAGCAAGGTTGTGCAATGTATATTGTTTGGTAATGAAAGAAGATAATGACATGAAAGATATTCTTCGTATTAGCGACCTGCAGGATGAAGTTCCAGTTGTTGGAGTCGAAGGTCTTATTTCTATGATCCGTGACAATGACGAATTGCTTCGGGCCATAATGGAATTAACTGAAAGAAATTACAAGATGCTTGCATTTGCCCTGCATGACTGACTATGACTTGATATCATAACTCATTACATGCATTGGCGTCATAGCGGCACTTGAATAAAATAGCGGCGCTCTTCAGATTTGTCCAAGTTGTCAGGACTTGGCAAAAGCTATTGGGGCGAGGTAATTGGAATCCTTCGCTCCATAATACCAGTCTATGACAAGGTGAACAGAGCAATATCTCTTGGTAAAGATTCTGAGTACAGGCATAGAGGAATACAAGGACGGATTTTTCCGGGCAATACTGTTCTTGACGCAGGGTCAGGGTATGGAAATATGTCACAGGTTGCTCTCAGGGAAGCACAGGGAAATGCCAATATCGTAATGTATGATCCTATTCCAGAAATGCTCATGAACGCACGAGCCTACCTTGGTGCAACTGCATTTCTATCAACAGGGATATTCGAGTACATGCCATTCAGAGATGGCACCTTTGATGCAATACTGTGCGGATACTCTCTTAGAGATGCCATTTATCTATCACAAGCAATTGCAGAAATGTACCGAGTTCTGAAAGATGGTGGCAGATTGATTATAGTAGATCTGGGCAAGCCTGATTGCAGAGTTACTAGAGCCATGGTCTCATTTTACCTAAAATATATTCTGGGCATACTGGCATTTGCTGCAGCTGGCAAGGCAGGTTTGAAATTTCGGACGCTTTATGGAACATACCTCAGATGGCCTAAAAATTCCGAACTCTATGCGATGCTCAGAGACAAGTTTTCACGTATCGAGTTTGATAAGCCCATGATGGGGGGCGCTATCATAGTGGCGGCTTACAAGTAGACAATAGAAGTAGAGTGAATGAAAGTGGAAGGGAGGAGAAGAGAAAAAAGTACCACACTGTATTATATGCAAAGCCGCCCAATGGCGGATATGAGTAAAGTTACAAACAACAGTGATAACCAAGCATCCCAATGGGCCGAAATACTGGGTCAATTACTCGATAGGCTAACAGGAAAAGGTGCTTCAGTAACTTATACTTTTGAAAACTTGGTAATCGACATGCCCCGCGCAGAAGGCCCCGGGGGCCAGCATGTAGCAAGCGCCAAAGTCACGATAAATGGCAAGATTATGATCAATGCTGAAACTCACGAGGCCGGAGCTGCAGAGTCAAAAGGACGTATACAGGCGGCAACGTCTGCAGCTTAATAATGAACAATCCCATACAAGAAAGGTTATTTGCAGCTAATGGCAAATCATTTACATCTAGATAGAAACGACCCTTTTGTACATTTACTGACAGATAGTATAGGGTCTGCCAGCAAAGGATCCATAGTCATTTCACTTGGAAGCCAGCCGGCGGCCGTCATAGAAATTAACAGGAGAGTTATCGATGTCGACATGCTGCAGGCCGCGCTCTTCAAGGTTCCACAGGATAGAACTAGTTTGAGAGACAAGTTAAAGACTGCCAAAGAGTTCGGAGAAAGGCTATCAGCGAATGACCTGACGATATCTTTTCGCAGAGACGGCAAGAAAGCAGTTACGTTAGGTAGAAACGCCAAACCTACTCTGTCACGGCTTATCACCAGAAGCAAAGGGCTGCAGCTCAATAGTGTGAGGCAATTTTTCAATCTAAAGCTAGATCTAAAGACAGGTTGAGGGAAAATATTTCCTTGTATTTTAGGAATACTTGTATACTCAAAAGGCTGCTCTAGATTAGATTGCAACAGATGGTTGCCGTTCCTATATAGTCCTGTACGTATACCTCATATACAGCAATAGAGTCATGAATGACAACACAGTAGGTTTAGCTTAATGCGCTTTCCTGTTTGGCAAGCAAAGGCTGTAATTGCGGGAGAAGAAAATTGACGCTTGAACATAGGCGTATCGAATCCAGGCAAACACGCAATATTCTGATTATTATTGCAATGACAGTCGCAATGGCTGCGACAACATCTTTAACTGCCTATTTACTCGACCTAACTAGGTTACTAAAGTAGGAGCTACCATTTGCAGGTATTGTTCAGCGCCTCAGGAACCTTTTTGTGCTTCAGGCTAAATGATGAATGGATACAACTCTTCCTTTAACCTGCAACCTTCCTTCAGCAAATAACCTGACCGCCTCGGGATAGATGATGTGCTCCTGTTCCAGAATTCTTGCTGAAAGGCTTTCCTCTGTGTCTCCTTCCATAACGGGAACTGAGCGCTGAATGATTATTGGTCCGGAATCAACTCCCTCGTCGACAAAGTGAACGGTACATCCAGACACTTTGACGCCGTATTCTATGGCCTGTCTTTGTGCATGAAGTCCAGGAAATGAAGGAAGGAGAGACGGATGGATGTTTAACATGTGCATTCGATATAGCCGCACAAACTCTGGGCTGATGATGCGCATAAATCCTGCAAGGCAGACAAGCCCATTTTGCGGCGTGATATCTTGCTCTGACAAAAGTGATACGATCCTTTGATCGTATTCCCAACCCTTAGCTCCATTGCTTGGAACAATTCTGACAGGAACGCCGTATTTCTCTGAGGCTATTTTGAGTCCTTCAGCGCCTGCCTTGTCAGATATTACCAATGCAGGATTTACATTCTTAATTGAGCCGGACTTTACTGCAGAAAGTATGGCATCCATGTTGCTGCCCCTGCCCGAAATCAGTATTGCAAGGTTGATCACATGATCTGATTCTGGCTGCTGCTCTTAAATGTCTATGGCGCCCAAGGACATTCGCATGAGAAGCTAAATGTTAAAATACGAATTTGTAACTAGGTCTGACAGCTAGGCCAAATGCCATCAGAAAATTCCGTCACCCTTGCCCATTGCGGCATCATGGCCAGCTACAAGGACATCAGAATAGCACTAGACCCCTCATACCTTGTAGATTGCGACTTTGTATTTGTATCGCATGCTCATACAGACCACCTCCACAGAGCAAGGAAGAATAGCGCCTTCAAAGGCCAGATACTGGCTTCAAAGGAAACCTGCGCCATTGCAAGAACAAGAGGATACACAATAAGAGAGCCCATTGAAAGGCATGACACTTTTGAGCTGGTTGACACAGGGCACATAGTAGGCTCAAAGGGCTTGCTTGTAGGTGGAGAGATCTACTACACTGGTGATATATCTACAAGAAAGAGGGCGTTCATGAAGCCTGCACAACTTCCAAAGGTAAAGGTCCTTGTCATAGAATCAACCTTTGGTCGCCCAGACTATGTCTTTCCAGAGCTGACTCAGATTGTGCATGAAACCAACAGGATAATCTCTGAAATGTATGACTTGGGCAAACCAGTCATTCTGATGGGCTACCCTCTTGGAAAGGCTCAAGTTCTTACAAGCTTGTTTGGCCACTGGGATCCTATCTATGTGCATGATTCAGTATGGAAGATAAATTCGGTTTGTATTGAGCTTGGCATAGAGCTTAAACAAGCAATTACCTTCTCTGAAGCCGAAAAGAGGGGACTGCTCGATAGCAGGCCGTGGCTCATGATCTCACCGCTGATGCATGCGCGGAATGAATTTGTCGGAAAAATGAAAAGAAAGTATGGTGCCATTACAATCGGCTTTAGTGGGTGGGCAACAGGCAGGCGGTATGCTTCGATGATGGGGTTGGATTATGCCATGCCTATGAGCGATCATTGTGATTTTAAAGAACTTGTCGCTGCAGTAAAATCATGCAGCCCAGACAAGGTATATACATTTCATGGCTTTGCAGCAGACTTTGCAAAATATCTCAGATCAGTAGGTTTTGATGCTGAGCCGCTAGGTGCATGGGCGGAAAACAATGCAGAAAAAGACGGCAAGCAAGAAGGCAAGACACTTACACTGGATGTTTTTTCCTGACAGGTTTCTTATCTGCTTTGCTTCTTTCTTGCCTGTTCGTCTTTGCTTTCCATATAGTGCTTACCTTCTTTCCTGTCCTCTAAAGTAGGGAATGACCTTGTTTCCAAACATTTCAATGTTCTTGAAGTAACCTTCGCCCCAGAACCTTATGATAAAGTGGTTGGTTCCTGCTTTTACAAATCGCTCCAGCATCTGTATTACGTCGTCTGGTTTGCCTACCCCTATCGCGGACCGAGCAACGCTATCTGGGATCTTCATTGCAGCCCTTTTCATCTGCTCCATCAATTCCGGCTTGTTCATTGCATATTCTGTAAAATACTTGCGAAAGTCAAACTCTGAATCTTGTGGTATGTTATGCACCTTGAGAAGTTCTGGCTTGTAAAGGCTTACCTTCACCGCGTTCTTCATCTTGTTCCAAGCCTCTTCGCCATCTTCTGAAAAGTACACATCCACGTCATTTGCAAATTGAAAGTTTGAGAGATCTCTGCCGGCCTTTTTAGCATGGTCCCGGATTATGTTAGCATGATGCTTGAAAAGCTCCGGTGTGTAGCCGATAGGGATCCATCCATCTCCGTACCTGGCGCACAACTCGAGTGTTTTAGGAGCTCCTGCGGCAATATAGATTGGAGGATGGGGTTTGCGTACACTTTTGGCCTGAAGGCATGCATCAACAAGCTTGTAGTACTCACCTTCATAGCTGACCCGGTGATCAGGGCTTGACTCAAAGAGCTTGCGTATCACTTCAAGCTGCTCTTTGAACTTGGTTACAGGTTTACTGAACTCTATACCAAAGTCCACCACATTCTGAGCCTCTCCTGCCCCTATTCCCAGAATTCCTCTGCCTTTGGTTATCCTGTCCAGCGTGATTGCAGAAAGCGCAATAGCCGAGGGGTGTCTTCTGATGGCATCAGTAACACAGGTCCCCAACTCAACATTGTTTGTGTTTGCTCCTATTGCCGCAAGAAGAAGCCATGCATCATTGACAACAGCGTTTTTCCACTGAGGAACATTGGAGTGATCCATGGCCCAGACAGAGTCGTAGTCCATCCTGTCTGCCATCTGGCAGCCCGTCATTATCTGTGTCTCATCAAGTCCAAGCCTAGCCACGTTGAGGCCCTGCGTAAAGCCAAACTTTATCCTCATCAAACGCTCCTCCAGAGAGATGGAGATTCAGCACAAGGACAAAAACCGAAACAGCACAGATTGATCACTGATATATGCATGTCGACACTAAAATCAAAGTAAAGACATATTTAAGCATTGAAGTCTGGCAGGTGCTAGTTGCTATTCATCCCCTTTGTCCCGGCGTGCATCTTTTGCTTATTGCTCTGCAATGTGAGGCGCTGCCAGATTTGCAGCTTCCTGTTTATAAGATGCCAAGTTGTGTAACGCCAAGTTTAACTTTGAAAATAGCTATCATCTTTGCTTCATGCCGTCGATTGTCAACATATTATGTGTCTGGTGTCAACTTGATTTGAATCATGATATAAAATCGGTCCAATGCAATTGGTGCCAGATGTTTAGCAAGGTTGACGACCATTTCATTGGGATTGTAGATGAGCTAGTCATAATGGCAGAAAATGATGCTGAACTTGCAGAGGGTATCAGGTGGATAGACTCGCAGTCTCGAAAAAACGGGGTAACATTCTATGAAATGGCGCTTCTTGTCATGAGAAAACACATAGCAGAGAAGCGCGCAAAGGAATGGCTCAACAGCAAGCTTGCGGCTCAGCGGGAATGAGGATGCACTGCTCTATTTACAGCTGCCTGTATGCGAGGGTCCGTTACGTTTGGGATGATGTTGAAGGTGCTCAACTTATCCTTCGGAACAAGGTCTGCCAGAGCATAGGCAACATCAACTAGGATAGTCTGGCCTATCTTTTTGATCTTTTTATCTAGAATCGCGCGCATTAGAAATGGAAATACAAGAGCATTGTTTGCCCTATTTTCAAATTTGTAGCTTCCGGTGGCTATTATCCTTGCTCCTGCCTCTGCTGCAATGCGGGGATGAATTTCAGGATCCGGATTTGTGAGAGGGAATACTATACAATCTTTGTTCATCGACCTTACCATTTGGGGTGTAAGGAGATTTTTTACGCCAGATACGCCGATAAAGACGTCCTTTCCCTTTATGGCATCATCTAACTTTTCAGTTTTGCCAGCATTTTGGCTTGCAATCTCTACAAGCTCTAACTTGAATCGGTTCATGGTCTCAGCTGGCCTGTACTTTGACAGTACACCTTGAGAATCTGTAACTACAATCTGTTTGATGCCTATAGCCTTCAGTATCTTTACTATACCGTATCCTGCCGAGCCGGCGCCGGCCACAACCACGCTCGTATCTTCGGGCTTTCTTTTGGTCAACCTCATTGCATTTAGCAGGGCAGCAAGGGTAACGACTGCAGTCCCATGCTGGTCGTCATGAAATACAGGAATATCGAGTTCATCTGAGAGCCTCTCGACTATCTCGAGGGCCTTTGGAGTCTCTATATCCTCGATATTTATGCCGCCAAAGACTGGCGATATATTCTTGACTGCAGAAATGATCTCGTCAGCATTTGTTGTTCTCAAGCATATTGGAAAGGCATCCACGTTACCAAACTGCTTGTAAAGTAGCGCCTTGCCTTCCATCACAGGGATAGCAGCTTCTGCGCCAATATTTCCAAGCCCAAGCGTTCTTGTCCCGTCTGTTACTATCGCAACATTGTTCCACTTTGATGTGTATTCATATGCCTTTTCCTTGTCAGCAGCAATTCTCAGGCAAACTTCGGCAACTCCCGGCGTATACAAGATACTGATATCCTCAGGCGACTCGATCAGCACTTTGCTGTGGAGCTCAATCTTGCCCCTGAGCTTTCTGTGGAGCTCTATTGCAGCCTTGCCCAATGACTGGCTGTTGGCCGAATGCTTCTTGTCGCCAGCTTGAGTTTGTTTGGTGTTCATTGCTGTCTAACCCTTATTATTTTCTCTTTCTATCTCTTCTTTGCCTGCGTCTCTTCTTCGGAGCCTATTCTACCGAGAGTTTATGCCTGCAATAAAAACTCATGCCGTCTTATCAGCCACTCTGCTTATTTCTGCTTGCCATTGGAGTATACTCGCAGCCCATCGGTCCACAGTATTTGCCGACATAGACTGCCTTTGGCCTGTACAGTGCTGGCTTTGGTGCAGCCTCTGCGAATTTCTCTTCTATCACATGTGCAGACCACCCTGCCACCCTAGAGATTGCGAAAATTGGAGTGTTCAGATCCATTGGTATACCCATGCTGTAATAAACTGATGCGCTGTAAAGATCGACATTTGGATATATCGCCTGCTTTTTGTTTTCAGAGAAGTACCTTTTTGTAGCTTCTTCTACTCGCCTTGTCATTTCGTACCATTTATTGCCCTTCTGCGTGGATATTGCTCTTGATAGCCTCGAAAGCACGTCTGCCCTCGGATCAGTGGTTCTGTAAACTGCATGACCCATCCCCATTATTCGTCCTCCAGCCTGCAGCCTTTCGTAAACCCATTTGTCAACGTTTGACGGATCCCCTATTTCCAATAGCATTTTCATGACTTGGATATTGGCACCCCCATGCAGTTCGCCTGACAATGCGCCCACTGCGCCGCTTATAGAGGCATACATGTGAGCCCGGGTTGACGCTATCTCCCTTGCAGCAAAAGTAGAGGCATTAAAGCTATGTTCAGCATGGATTATGAGACACACATCAAGGATCTTTGCCTCTTCAGATGTAGGCTCTGAACCTCTCAGCATGTACAAAAAGTTTGCAGCATGTGACCCTTCGTCCAGATGGTCCACCACATGAAGGCCATTTCTTATCCTATTCCACGCAGCTATAATCGCAGGAACCTTTGAGATTAATACAATTGCCCGGCGGACATTGGCTTCTTTTGTCTGGTCTTCGTTGTTTAGGTCATAGTCTGCCAGCTCTGATACGCACGATTGCAAGACATCCATAGGATGGGCACGCCGCGGCCTGCTTTTCAGTGCCTTTATCAACGGGTCGGGCAAACCACGCGCTTCCCTCAGCCTGCGGGTAAAGTCTGCAAGCTGGGAAGAGTCAGGGAGATCGCCAAACAGCAGAAGGTAAGCAGTTTCTTCGAACGTAGAATTCTTGACAAGGTCAAGGATATCATAACCTCGATATATCAGCTTGCCATTTTCGCCATCGATAGAACAGATCTTTGTATCTGCAACTTCGATATTTCTGAGGCCTATATTCCTCGCATCCATCTATCTAGCGAACCTCACACATTCTTTTTTTTCCTTCCTTCCTTTCGTCCTGTTTCAATATTAAAGTAGTGCTTGCAGATATTTTAAGGCTCGGTCATTTTTTCTCTGCCTTCCTGCAGAGCCACCAGCCTTATGCGACAGATGGCAGTGATCGAGTCTCAATACAATATGCAGTTGCCAACATATCCATAACAATTAAAATAAAATGACCTGTTGCAAATGACTGGAGGCCAGCCAAGTAACTTGAATTCAGAGACAGATGACCACTTGACATATGGCAAGGCAGGAGTAGACAGGAAAGTCGTGCGTAAAGCACAGAATGCAATTGGCGACATTATTTCAGCGACCCATAAATTTCCTTCACCTTCCAATGCAAAAGTGCTTTCAGGATTTGGGCATTATGCAGGTCTGATGAGAATTGGAAGAAGTACAATTGCAATCCACACTGACGGTGTAGGCACAAAAGTGATGGTGGCTCAGATGGTGGGTCGCTTCGACACTGTGGGCATAGACTGTGTTGCAATGAATGCTAACGACATAATTTGCGTCGGTGCCCGACCTATTGGATTTATTGACTATATCGCATTGAGGACTCCCAACGAGGCCCTAGTAAGAGAAATCGCAAAAGGCCTTGTTGCCGGTGCCAGACAAGCGGCTGTTGCAATAGTAGGTGGCGAAACAGCCATTCTGCCAGATCTAATTTCCGGAGACGAGAATACTTTCGACCTGGCTGGAATGATAATTGGTTCAGTCGGAGGCAAGCCGGTGATGGGCGATAAAGTCAGGGCAGGCGACATTGTCCTGGGCATAGAGAGCTCGGGATTACATTCAAACGGCTATACTCTTGCACGCAAGGTCTTGCTTTCAAAATATTCGGTTGACGATACAGCTCAACACCTCGTGCAGACCGTGGGTGAAGAGTTGCTTACTCCCACCAGGATTTATGTCAAGCCAGTGGTTGAGGCCCTCAAAACGGTCCAGATACACGGCCTTGCGCATATTACCGGTGGAGCATTTGCAAAGCTGGCCAGGCTCAATGGGGGTGTAGACTATTACCTGGACGATCTGCCAGAACCATATGGGATATTCAAGCAGATCCAGATAGATGGCAAGATATCCATTAAAGAGATGTATAGGACATTTAACATGGGAATTGGCTTTTGCATAATTGTGCCAAAAGAAAGCATCGATGGAATTAGCAGAATATTTGCCAAGCACAGAGTGCGCTGCACCAAGATAGGGAGAATAGAAAAGGGCAGAGGCAGAGTTATTGCAAAGCTAGCAGGAAGAAATGAAGTTCTCTCGTAACCAGATTACAAATACATCCAAACTAGCAGCGGCTTGGCAAGATGGCCAAGTAAAATATAATGAACATGTACCAGAGAATCTGGCAAAGCTGAGCAGCAGCTCCTAATCGAGGCTAGTTCACGCACGCAAGAAGGTTAATATTCACTCGAGGCCAATTTTCCAAAATTGCTCGATACGGCGGTAACTGATGCAGAACAGGACAACTACTGGCAGGCCTGCAGGGTGATTGCCCGACAGGTACAGGAATCTGGTCGCATTTTATCAGTCAGAGATATTCTCAAGATTGCCAGAAAGGTATCTTGTTCGTATGGCCTTGCGACCTTGCCAAAAAACGAGCATATTATGCAACACATTCATGATAAAAGGCAGAGAAGTGTTCTGGCAGTCAGGCCAGTAAAAACTGCATCAGGCGTTGCCGTAATTGCTGTCATGCCAAAACCATTTGAATGCCCGCATGGCAAGTGCATATACTGCCCGGGCGGAATAGAGTTCAATACGCCACTCAGCTATACGGGCACTGAACCTTCTACAAGAATTGCCCAGGCTGTAAGATATGATCCTTACGAGCAGGTTGCCACAAAAATACGGCAGCTTCAATCAAGAGGCCATGAAACTGGCAAAATAGAGCTTGTAATAGTAGGTGGCACTTTTCCATTTATGCCTGAGCAATACCAGAAAGAATTTGCAAAGTGCTGCTACGATGCCCTAAATGGGTTCAGGGCTGCAAGCTTGGCCGATGCAATCAGAGCAAACGAGACGGCAGAGAAAAGGTGTGTTGGATTTACGGTCGAAACAAAGCCAGACTATTGCAAGCGACAGCATATTGACCTGATGCTCGACATGGGTATCACCAGAGTAGAGATCGGGGTCCAGTCTCTCAGGAACTCTGTTTACAAGGCAGTCAATAGAGGGCATACACTTGACGATGTCAAAGATTCTTTTGCGATTGCAAGGGATGCTGGCTACAAGATTGTGGCACACATGATGCCAGGGCTGCCTGGCTCTTCCGTGCAACAGGATCTTGAAGATTTCAAAAGACTCTTTGATGACCAAGCATTCAGGCCAGATATGCTCAAGATCTACCCAACGCTGGTGCTAAAAAACACAGGTCTGTACGAGCTTTATAGGCGTGGGTCTTATTTCGCCTATTCTGACAATGATCTGGTTAATCTGCTCGTAGAGGTAAAGAAAATGATCCCGCCATGGGTGCGGATAATGCGAGTCCAGAGGGAAATAGAATCCAAAGATATCGTGGCAGGACCAAAGGATGGAAACCTGAGGCAGGTGGTTTTAGAAAGGCTCAGGCAACAAGGCCTTGAGTGCAAATGCATAAGATGCAGAGAGCCAGGCCTGCAACATGACAGGACAGGTACAGCTGATCAGGTAAAAGAAGAGACGGCAGGTCTTGCAGATGAGTCCAAGGTCAGGATGGAGAAAATAGTTTACACAGCCTCTGCTGGACAGGAGGTGTTTTTGTCTTTTGTAAAGGACAAGTTTACAATCATTGGATTTTTACGCCTGAGAATCCCGGCCAATCCTCATAGAATTGAACTTCAAGACTCGGCTATTGTACGAGAGTTGCATATATATGGCCAGGCTCTGAGCGTGGGCCAGAGAATCTCTGCAACCGGAACTGGTGAAGCCGGCGGACCTGAGCAGAGGTACTACCAGCACTCAGGTTATGGTGCAAAGCTCATGAGTGAAGCTGAAAGAATTGCAAGAGAAGAGTTTGGCATCTACAAGCTGTCAGTCATAAGTGCAGTCGGAACCAGAGAATATTATAGAAAGCTTGGTTATACTCAGAACGGGCCATATGTTTCTAAGGATTTGTAGAATGCAGCAGGACATGATAGGATAGGACAAGGTCGAACAGAATACAGGTAGAGATAGCGGAACAGCGACAAGACAACATATAAGAAGAAAAGAAGGAAAAGGGGACAGAGAAATAAAATAAAATGCCAGAGAAAAAGGACCATGACGAAATAATTGGTAAGGGAACATGGATAGACAAGGTTGCCGACTCACTGATAAAGCGAGAGAAAAAAATTGGTCGGACCCTGGATACCATAAGGGTTGAAAGCGGCCTTGGGGCATCCGGAATACCCCATATCGGAAGCATGGGAGACGCAGTAAGGGCCTATGGAATTGCCCTTGCTCTGCAAAACCTTGGCTACAGGGCAGAGCTTGTAGCATATTCTGACGACATGGATGGTCTCCGCAAGATTCCATATGGGTTGCCGGAATGGTTGAACGATTATCTTGCAAGACCTGTCTCAAGCATCCCGGATCCTTTTGGAAGCTGTCACAGATCGTATGGGGACCATATGAGCGGTCTTTTGCTTGACGGGCTGGACCGGGCCGGAATAAAATATTCTTTTCGCAGTGGCAGGGAGTCATACAAAAGCGGTCTTCTTGTCAACCAGATAGACACTCTGCTAAGAAATAGTTCGCTTCTTGGGAAAAAGATATCCGAGTTTGTCGGTCAGGACAAGTACACTGAAGTCCTGCCATATTTTCCCATCTGCAGCCAATGTGGCAGGCTGTATACTGCAATAGCAGAAAAGTATCTGCCAGATGAAAAGAAGGTTACCTACATCTGTTCCGGGAGCAGAATAGGCAAGGTCGATGTGAAAGGATGTGGAAACCGCGGCGAAGCGGACATTACAAAAGGTGAAGGCAAACTTGCATGGAAGGTCGAGTTTGCTGCTAGATGGCAGGCACTTGATATCAGGTTTGAGGCATACGGCAAGGATATCATGGACTCGGTGAGGGTAAATGACTGGGTGGCTGATGAAATTTTGAGCTACCCCCATCCTCTGCACGTAAAATATGAAATGTTTCTGGACAAGACTGGCAAAAAGATAAGCAAATCAGCAGGCAATGTCCTTACACCGCAGATGTGGCTGAAATATGGTTCACCGGAGTCAATTCTGCTTTTGCTATACAAACGCATCACAGGTACAAGGCATGTGGGTCTAGACGATATCCCGACTCTTATGGACGAGTACGACTATTATGAAGATGTATACTTTGGCAGGGCTAAAGAGGACAATCCTGCCAAGCTCGCAAAGACAAAAGGGGTATACGAATATGTCAACCGCCTCAAACCACCTGCGATGCCTGATGCTCATGTGCCTTACAGGCTGATCGTCCAGCAGGCATCAATATTCCGGGGCGAGACGGCAGAAAAGAGACACGAAAAAGTCTTTGGCAGGCTTTCAAAGTATGGCGTGGTAAAGGACAAGACAGAAAGGATGATGCGCAAGATAGAGCTTGCATGCAACTGGGCAGACGATATTGACAGCAGTACAGAGCAGAAATTTGAAATAGAGCTTGACGACAAGCAGAAAAATGCTATCAGGCAGCTGATTCAATCACTTGGGTCGTTATCATCCATTTCGCCAAGCGACCCGGAAGCTCCAAAAAACCTTCAATCGATCGTGTTTGATACCGCTAGAAGCAACGGAATCGAGCCAAAAGAGTTCTTTGTTCTCTTGTACCGGATGCTTATTAATGCTGACAGGGGTCCCAGAATTGGAAATTATGTTCTGGACCTTGGGATTGACAGGACATGCACCATGCTGGAAAGATATCTCTAGCGGCAGATTTGTCGCCAGTGTCAAGGCAGTAGCAAAGCAGCCTTACACAAGCAGTGCACGGGTGTCCTACCGGTCACTAGTTTCCTAGCTTCAGATGAAAATGATATCAAGATAGCCCAAGAAACATCTAATAATATTGAGCCATCATATCATGTCATTTATGAGTAAAGGAGCAGGATATTTTCCAGATTCAGTCAGGAAGAAAGAGACTGTGACAGTAACTTTTAGGGTTGACAAGGAGAGCATGCATCTATTACAGGAAGAAGCAAAGAGGCAACAGATAAGCCTCAACAACTTGGTCAACCACATTATCAACAGGTATATTGAGTGGGAGGAGTATGCAGCAAAGGCAGGCTACATGCAGCTGACAAAACCTGTCGTTGCGGAGCTTTTCAACAGGCTAAGCGACGAAGACATAATTGAAATTGCTCGCAAGACAGGCAAGGATGCGAATTTTGATATCATGCTGTTTATGAAGGGCAAAACTGACCTGGAGTCATTTATCTCATGGCTAGAGGCCAGGATGAAAAATTCTGGCATAGAGATATCGCGAAAAGTGAACTCTGAAAGTGAGTTTCAATCAAGATCGCAGACTATTGTAATAAAACATGATCTTGGACAAAAATGGTCTCTGTATCTGAAAACCCTGATAGAATCTCTTCTGAAGGAATCTCTGGCTAAAACTACAACTCTTACAACCCTGACATCCAATACAGTTCTAGTAAAGATACCCGAGTGATCAAGACGATTGCAATAGCAAAGCAGTTTTCTGTTTCGTAGTATCAATTTGCATTACAATCCGGTCAGCTCAAAATGACAGCCGAAGATAACAAACTATCTACTCTGGCTTTACATAGCCTCTGCAACCTGTGCGCTTGCTTTCACTTGCACATGATGTCGTACGCAGAATGCTAATAAGTCAGCCCTAGTCCATCTTCTTAAATGGTATCCGAGAAGGTAGTACAGTTTCAGAACAAAAACAAAGACCTGAACCAGTTAGCTCAGCAGATTGTGCAGATGCTTCAAAATGATGGGTACAAGACTCAGATCAACACAAGTGCCCCGGTGGGAATAGTTATCCAGGCACAAAAGGCCGGAATCTTGCGCGACATCATAACTGCCGACAGAGCATTTACAATAATGATAACAGGAGAACCCAATAACTTTGCTGTTCATATTGGGATAGGCAAGTGGATTCAAAATCTAGCTGTAGCTGCGGCGGAAGCACTGCTATTGTCTGTGATGTTTTTAGCCGTAGATATACCAGAAATGCTCTGGACGCGGCATATCGAGAATGAGATACTGAAGAGAATTACTCAACTGGTAGGCTAGGATTGGTCTAGTCCAGTCTGAATATTTTTCTTTCTTTGTTTTTCATCTTCTTGTATCCACTCTAGACACATCGTCTTTCATCTCGCCCAGACCTGTTTATATTATTGGCATTGATCATAATAGCTTGATCGCATAACAGATGCCTGAACCTGATGTGGATATGCAATCCAGAGTGGTCCAAATGATTCTGGACAGAAGAACAGAGGAGGCGCTACAAGTTTTGAGCTTATTTTATAAGGTCAGGGCCCCTGAAATTGCAGTCGGTACTGTAAAGGGAAAAAGGAGGTCAGCCTATGCAGTATATGTGGCAAAGGAAGAAAAAATATACGCATCGACTTCGGACATCTTTTATAATCCGTTCATCATCTTGCACGAGTTTTACCATCATATCCGATCAAGAGGCGGTCTGCATAGAGGAACAGAGAAATATGCAAATCTTTACGCGAGACGTTTTATAGATGCGTATGTATTGTCTGAAAGGGCAAAGCATCAACAAAAGGCCAACGCAGGCCGTTGATTTGACCTAGCTTGGCCTAATTGTAAATTGAACATTGTAATGTAAAAACTCCATGAAAGGGCCGCATATCAGCAGTTTACTTATATATCAAACAATCCTAATACCTTTGAGACAGTAATGCGAAAGTTTGCTGAGAAGCCTCCCATGATCGTGGTATCAGGCTCTTGCATTGATTTTAACAAGGAAAGGCAAAAGATAATGGAGTTTATCGGCAACCTAGAATGGGGAATTCACTCTAAAAGCAAATGCGAATGCTCCTCAAATGGCAAGGCTATGGGCTGGGAGTTTTTCAATATCTACTTTGATTCTGAATTTGTCGAGAAGCTTCTTGATGTATATCCAGACATCCAGAAGCAGGATGCCAATATGATTGAGCAGAAATTTGTTCTGTGGCTGGAAAAACAGCTGAAAAAGACAAAGCTAGAGTATCATCTAAGGCTAAGCGACGTTCCGTATGAAGCAACCCAAGGCTTCAGACTCGATCCTGAAAACTACCGCGATGATAGCGAGCTTGAAAAGCTCCGCTAGCAAGCTGAAATATAAGCTCAAGTGCTATTGTTTTTAGCCTCCATTAAGGTAGGGGTTTTCCTTTCTCTTGTTGGCGATTTTCTTCCTCTGTGATACGGCCAAAGAAAAATCTAGAATTATCAAGTTGTAAACAACCAAGTTTATCGGTAGATATTTCTCATTTATTTATCGAATTCAAAGCCGAAGGTTGATAGGTTTGGTTGTTCTGCGTACACACGATAGAAACTGAAAGGAGTCATCTTTGACCTAGACGGCGTTCTAGTAGATTCTATGCCGGCGCATTGCAGAGCGTGGATATCGGCCTTCAAAAGCGCTGCAGGGCTCGACGTTACAGAAAGAGAGATCTATCTTCTTGAGGGGATGCGTGGCGAAGAGCTTGTACGCAAGGTATTTTCACAAAAAGGCTTTACAGACCATTCAGTTGCAGCCCAAGTTGTCAAGGAGAAGAATGCAAACTTTAGAAAATCACCCAGCCCCAAGGCGTTTCCAGGTGTCGAGGAGATGATTCAAAGCCTTATCTGCCGCAAGGCTGTTGTAAGCGGCTCGGAGAAAAGCGATGTCGAGGAGATAATACGAAATGCATTTAGAAACAAGACCGGCCTTTTTGATCTGCTGATTACTGCAGGAGATATCAGTAAAGGCAAGCCTGACCCGTCAGCATTTCTCTTGGCTCTAAAAAAACTCGATATCAACCCAGCTGATGCGATGGTAGTTGAAAATGCGCCTCTTGGCGCAATGGCATCAAACAGAGCAGGCATACCATGCGTGGTTGTTCTAAATGATTCACCGCTTGGCAGGACTGACTTTGATGGGATAATTGGAAGCGACAGGATTTTTGAAAAAACAACTTCTATCAGCCATCTCCTATTTGCTCAATAGTCTGCAGGTGGCGCTTTGGCATAGCAATAAATTGAATTAGATAACTCAAGGGTAGTAGCAGTAAACAATGAAAAAAGTGATAATTTTTTCACACGAATCCGATCTGGATGGCCTATACTCCGCTACAATTGCCCTCATGCGATATCCTCAAGCAACAGCAGTATTCTTGGGCTATGGAAAGGAAAATTTCGAAAAGATCGGCAATTTTATTCATTCACAGACGCATTACTCCAGAGAACCCGGCGGAGGACTGGTGATCATATCAGATCTCGGACTAAATGATGACGTTATCGATATCTGCAGTCAGATCTTTTCTTCTGCAGCCAAGGATGGCTGGGAAGTACTATGGATTGACCATCACCCGTGGTCCCAGAAAGCAATAGATTCCATAAAGCAGGTCGCCAAAATTGTTCTTGACAGCTCTGGGAGCAAATGCGCTGCCGACCTGATGTATGAAACTCTTTTGCCTGAAAATGAGCTGGCCAAGAACCTGGCGGCTATGGCCCATACAATGGATTTTTTTACAAAGGACAGGTACCTTGTTCCCCTGTCTGAACTTATCAGATATTATCAGACTTTTTCAAACTTTTATCCAAGGATGGTGTCTCTCGCTCGCAAGTCTGCCAGCGGAGTGCTATGGGATGTCGAAATGCAGACAGACTATGAGGAATACACCAGACTACGTGATGAAGCTGCAAACCATGCACTTTCCACCACAGTAGTAAAACCAATCGCTGGCTTTAACGTGGCATTTGTACAAGCCTCTCCTTACCTGCAGAATAGCATATTCTCAGAGCAGGTATTCCAGAAGACTGGTGCAGACCTTGTCATGTTTTATAGCAGTAAAGGCAAGGTGAGCATAAGGCGCAACAACGAGAATATCTCATGCAGCCAGATAGCATCAAACCTTCCGGAAGGTGGAGGCCATGCGTATGCTGCAGGAGCAGTTTTCCATAGTAACCCTGCTGACACTCAGGCTGTAATCGCGGAGCTGCAGGCTGCAGTTGAGAAGGCCCTTTTGGCCAAGGCCAATACATGACCTGGATTTATTAAGGCTAACCCAATCAACTTGGTTTTTCTCCTCAAATAAATAACTGTTACCAGACCGTGCTGGCAGGTCAGAATTTGGAGTGATAAAGATAAAAGGACAACTTGCTAACTAACTCTATGGCATTGCGTGGCAAAATTGCTATCGTTACAGGAGCTGGCGGAGAAGTAGGGAAGGCAATAGTGAAGGGGCTTGCGTCTAAAGGCTGCAAGATTGTCATGATTGGAAGAAGCAGGGACAGGCTGGCGAAGGTCGTGTCTCAGTCTGGTGACAAAAAAAATTTCCTCCCTGTCACTGCAGACATCACAAAAGAAGCCGAAGTGCTTTCCGCAATAGAGCAAACAATATCATCATTTGGCAGAATTGATATCCTCATCAATAATGCTGGGATAATAAACGATCCTGTGTGTTTTCACGAAATGACTGACAGTCAGTGGACAGAGCTTATCAATACTAACCTGATAGGCACATTTAGGATGACAAAGGCCGTTCTGCCGGTTATGATGAAAAATAATGGTGGCAGCATTGTCAATATATCCTCTGAATTAGGAATGAGAGCTATCGCGCGGGTTCCGCTCTCTGTTTATGGAGTGACAAAGGCGGGAGTCATAATGTTTACGAGAAGCATAGCAGTAGAGTATGGAAGGTATGGAATACGCTGCAATTGCGTCTGCCCATCAACTATACGGAGTTCAATAATTGAACCATACCTGCAGGATGAAAATGCAAAAAAACTCCTAGAATCTCTGTTTCCTCTGAAAAGAATCGGTGAGCCAGAGGATATATCTGGAGCGGTGGAATACCTGTGCTCTGACGAAGCAGGGTGGGTAACTGGGTCAATCTTGACAGTCGATGGCGGCGCGTCTGCCAGGCAGTAGATGCCTGCCCACAAGAGCTATTTATTTGAAATTGTTAAATTGCATAATCGCGCTATTTGTACTATGGAAGAGCAGCGGAGCAATCCAGGAGACTGGGAGGCGATGGTCACAAAGCCAGTCGAGACAGCCGATGGCAAGCAGGTGGGTTCTGTCTATGCAATCCAGCCAGAGAGGATCGTAGTCTATTTTGGAGCCGTCAGCCCAAGCAAGTATCTTATTCCCAAGTCTTCAGTTGAAGAATTTGATGGCATAGTCCATATAAAAGAAGATATGGATTTTGTTGAAAGCAACTACAGGTTTGAATAGCAGACATCAATAGTGATGCAAGCTGCTGTCTATCGATCTTTTTCTTCCTATTTATTGCCCAATAGTAACTTTTTAGTAAAAGTACAATCGACCGCAATCTTTTGGCAACAGGTTATAGGTCCAACTTGTTGTCGATACAGTTTGCATTCAAACAATATGCGAAAGAGGAATTATTGATATGGATGATCATATGCATCTTGTAACGCGCAACACTCATCTATTTGTTGTATTTCTGCAATCAGAAAGATCAAGTGATATGGCCGAGTGAAACCTGCGTTGGCTTCAGAAAATATGTTTGTCCAAGCCTTCACGAGGCAAAAAGGAAAAGGAAAACCATGGAACCGGTTTTGAAGATATATCGTTCACCACAGTTTACAAAAAATCTCGATGCTGGCGGCTTTTTTTCATAACATCGGCTCATTACTTGACCAAGCGATCAATAATTGGATTTGAAGAGCGAATCGAGGTAGGCAGGTAGGCAGGCTGGCTATCTAGGCCTTGAAAACACTGTCTCAATATAATACTATTAAAAGAAATATTCGCCATTTAATTATTGATGGCAAGAAAAGTACCCGCAAGCACAATGTCTCCTGCTAGCGCCAAGTTAAAATCATACTATGAACAGCTCGTTCGTGAGGGAGCAAGGTTATTTCCAAAGGTTGACCAAAAGTTACTCCTGACCATGCTTCACTATGAGCATGCGTACAATGACTGGGAAGGAAGCGTGTTGGTTGAGATAGTGTACCCGCGCAATGTAGATATAGATTCAAAGAAAGAGTGGATTTTCAAAAGTTATGGTCGCGTCCCTTCAGCAGAAAGGGACAGGACATTGAGGTTCAAGGCAATTAGGATGTACGTGAAGGATCTAGAGCGGCTGTTGTCAGAGGATCCTGAAATAGAATACATTACAGGGTCAGCAACACTTGCCCCGACAGATGGATATACAATATAATCTAGATGGCATAACTAGCAATACGTAGCATAGCTGTGCAGTAGAGCTAAGTCGAAAGGAGATGAAATGAAAAAATGTCGTCCAATCAAAGAAGACCGAAAAAAGATGATGGTAGATTTGGCAGCCAGATAACTGACAAAGCGGGAGAGCACCCTCAGTTTCGCACAGGAGATACATCTCAGGGTCGAAGTATAAAGGAAATGGAGGCGGTTAATAGAAATGAAGAACGTAAGGATTACCCGGAGGTAACGCCAACGGCAATGTCCAACTTTATATGTGATTTTTGCGGCAAGAACTTTCAGAACCAGCACGATCTTGTGCATCATCAACGCTTTGAGGGTAAGGCTGGAAGCAACAATGATTGATTGGTTACTTACCAGAGGCAGGGCAGGCTACTTGAAACTCTTATTATTACCTGCCAACATATCATATCTCACAAGCGATGAAAAAGCTTGAGGTCATTATTCCGCATGAGCGGCTTGTGGAGATTAACACAATTTTGCACAAAAGGGGCGCCAGTGGTATGACTTTTTACGATGTCAAGGGAAGAGGGAGAATGAAAAAGGAATCTGTAAGTGTCGGCAGAGGAGCCACAAGATATGTACCTGAATTCGGCTCCTGGACCAAGATCGAGGTACTTTTGCCTGATTCAAAAGTAAAGCCTATTGTGGACGATATAATGAAGGTTATGAAAGCTGGCTCAGCCTGTGATGGCAAGATAGTCATCTGCAATGTTATAGCTGTATATGATACAGCCACGCTCTCCCAGAACAGGACAAGTTGAATTTGCCGCCAGAACAAAGCAAGATCTGTCCGATCTGGGACAGATGACGGTTTGACCCTGATGGAAAAGATTATAATCTTGAATCCATGTATCTGCTACATGAATTACCCTCTGGAAAACCATGCTAAAAGAACCATGCCGGTATGTCTTACTCCTGACCAGATGAGGACCGTAGAGGAGTACGCAAAGAGAAATGGCATGCTCAATGCAAGCCAAGCCATAGAGAAAGCTGCTGGCAGCATAGAATAGCCCTTGGCCATTTAGGCGGCTTCTGCTCTGCTCTCCTTCTCTTTTCTACCCTCTTTCTACCATTAAACGCTATCCACCCATCCTTTCTCTCGAGTGAATTTCTTTACACATTTGTCAAAACTCAGGAACAGGGATTATTATGAAAGACTTTAGAAAATGCTTCAGCATTGCTTCCAAGCTTTCAGGCGAAAGGTCAGAGAGAAGAAGGCGATGATCTGGCCAGGGGGTTTATTGAGGGGGCTCGCATCAGCTGGATCTCCCTGTGGACATTGCTTGGAATAGGAGTAGCAGAGATTGCTGCAGGCGCTTTTACTGGTAGCGTAGTAACTACTGCCGACGGCACTGACTCGATGTCAGATGCGGCTATTTCGTTTGTAGTATGGCTTGGATTGAAATTTTCTCAGAAAAAGCCAGATAGGCGTTTTAACTTTGGATACCACAAGATTGAGACGCTTGCGGCCTTGCTGGCTGCAATTGGCATGATATCTATAGGCATCTTTATTGCATTTCATTCCTTTGAATCACTTTTGAACCCAAAGCCGGTTGGCCATGCGGTTGTTGCAATGACTGTGCTGGCTGCCGCAGCAGGTCTTTCGTGGTACAGAGCAATCCAGATGCAAAGGATCGCAAATAAGTACAATCTGTTATCGTTAAAGACAGACGCCAAGAACTCGATAAAGGATGGATCTGCGTCGCTTGTGGGACTTGCCAGCATCATAATTGCATCTTACCTTGGCTTTACACAGATGGATGCAATAGGAGGAGTAATAATTGCAGGATACATCTTTACCGTAGCTTATGTGGCCTTGAAATCATCATCCCTTGTTCTTGTAGACGCAAGCTATGATAGGAACCTTGCAGACGAGGCGCAGTCTGCTATAGAGACAGAGTTCCATATTCAGGTCCTAAGAGTGCTAGCAAGGCCAGCTGGCCCCAGATTCCATTGTGAGCTGAGCGTCATGGTAGACGGGAAAATGACTGTACATGAGCTAAATGAACTGAGCACAAAGATACAGGAACACCTGAGGTCGGAAATAAGAAACATTGAAAGAGTTACTGTCATACCTGTCGCAGGATGATATAAGATACAGGATGTTGAGTCTGTCGCTTGCACCGGATTTTATGTCTTGTCATTTCCTGTTGTGCTGGCGACTTTTAGGCTCTAATTACCAAGCTAAAAAAGTCTTTAGACTTTTCTTTTATTTTCCTTCCTTCATCTTGTTATATGAATGGTATTTTCTGGCGTGATCTCTCATCTGCTCCATCCCTGTGAAGCTGACATTGCATTTCTTGCATTCATAGAGGAGAGCTTCATGTATAACCTGTTCATGCTGCATAAGTTGCTCAATGTGGCGAAACTTTTTGCCGCATTTTTCGCATACATATTTCTTGAAAAAATCCATTTACCAGTTTCAACCTCGTCTATCTGTCATTATCAAGTATCAAGTTAGACCTTTCCTTTCGTTATGGCATTCTGTTTGTCCCAGCACTCTCTGCACATTTGTCCCTTTAGATTCCATGCAGGTTTTGGGTTGTACCTTATGAATCCTATCTTTCTGTTGCATATAACACAGTAGTTAAGCTCCTTTTGATACTTAGCCTCCATAGTATCAAAGCAACTTTTGCATAGCAGACTGCCTGCTTCCAGATTCCACTGCCACCTTGGCTTGTTTTGCAAGTCAGTATCCTGCACTAGCTCTTTTTTGCATATCGCGCAGGTATCTGGCGCTTCTTGGAGCCGGGCCTTTTCTTCCTGTTGTTTTAGAACAGCTTCCTTGGTCTTTTCAATGTGGCAATCACTGCATAGATAGCCTTCAACTTCTGACCCGCTTGGTGGCTTGTATTTGTGTTTTAGCTCTTTGCTGCAGATAGCGCAGAAATGAACTGTTTTTTTACCAAAGAGTGGCAACTGGATATACCATATGTTGGATGGCGCTTCGGGTAAAAAAATTTATCACATATAGATAGATAGTTAGTTAGCCGAGTGCTGAAAGGAAAGCAAGAATAAGAGCCTGCAAATCAAATGAGATGACTAGAAAAGGCAAGAAAGCTAGATAGCTTTAAGTTGCTTTACTATTGGAGGCCTCGCCTTGCGGAATACACGAAAACCGCAAATGCATTTTATCTCGGGCAGTCTAGATAGCTCTTCTACGGTTACCCCTGTGCCGCAGCGCATACATTCATAGGTTACATTAGCAATGTTTTCAGGGTTTGCAGACATTCGGAGTTGAATGTGATAACTCCACATTTAAAGCTTTTAAGAGATCTAGCTACCGCAACTATTTTTTTATTGATTTTTTGCCAAATCTATCCCGATAACTAGAGACAAATAAGAAGAAATTGATTTGGATGGCAGCACGTGTCGCCAGTCCAAATTAGTTGGTCAGTATTGAATCTGGAGATTATCAAAGTAGACCTGTGAATCTCCTTTTGTCCATAGCCCTATCTGACCATCCTGATAATGAGCATCGTACCTCTGCAGTAGCAGGTTGCCATCAAGATAGCCTGCGACTCCCTGTGTAGAGACGTCTGCTGTTATGTTATGCCACTGACCTATTGCAATGTCTGCATTTTTGTCTTCGGTACAGAGTATCTTGCCTGTATCTGCCCTGCAAAATGAAAACCGGCTATTGTACGAGTCGGCCATCAGGACAAAATAATGCGAGCTATCCTGGAGCCTGATTACAAGACCTGCTGATGCATCATTAGTTGCATTGGATATTAATTTGAACATTACACTGACCCTTGCGTTTCCTACAGTAGGCGAATCTGAAACTCCAAGTAAGCTGTAATCAGATCCGGAACGTGGAACAGATATCTTGGCGAGGACATTGGGTGGAGACGGAGCCGATGGGTCAGACACTATAGCCCATTTGCCCGGATTGCCAGTACCTATCTGTGCCGCCGAGAATATATCCGGCAGAGAATTTACCTGGTACTGATCAAAATTCCATAACTTGGTGGTTTTGTAAGGGAAGCTTATTGCAGCATTATAAAGCGCAAAGGAAACTGCAATAGATCCTATAATGGCCGCAATGATGTACCTTTTCTTTCTTGGTGTCATGACCATTTTGGGTGGCAATCGATTTTTCAACTCTTTTCAGATAGCAATTGTATAAAAAGATAACAAGGTCATATGGTGCTTGTATATTGATAAATTTCTTAGTGTCGGCGCTTTTGCCTTAACCTAGCTTTCTCACTCTTTGCTTTCCATCTGTTATATCCCCACATGGTTGCCGCAAAAATGCCTAGGGAGAAGAAAAATCCTCCAACCATTACAAATAGCCAGTTTCCGGCAACATAACCCCATAGAATCCCAATAGTTCCGCTAATGAACTGGGTTATAACAAGGACTATCCATCTATCTACCAATACCAAGAGTGATTTATTATCATCCTTTTAACTATTTTCCTTCAATATGTTAAGGCCAACTTGACCATTCTATTATGTTATAGGCCGGCTTTGCATATGAGTGCTTGAACAAATAATGCCAGAAATGCTTCTGCCAAATGCATTCAAGGAAAATTACAAAGAATACCAAGAAAGTAATGATAACAAAAGCAGATCAGAACAAAAAGAAAGGATGAAAAAGGTAGAATCAGGAACTCCTGATTCGTTTTTAGTTTACGTGACGCCTTCGCTGTAGGCTCTTTCTCCCACTTGGGCAATATCTAGCCCAATCTCTTCTTCCTTGGGAGTTACACGTACTCCGCCCGGCCACACTGCATCCATTGCTTTCCACATCGCAACAGTAAGTGCAAAGGACCAGATGCATGCAGCTCCTGCTCCTACTGCGTTTATTCCTAGCTGTATTGGATTTCCAAAGAATGCGCCGTTGTGTCCATATGGGTTAATTCTTGTTTCGCTGAAGGCACCTGTCAATAGTGCTCCGATTACTCCGCCCATACCATGTACTGGCCAAGTATCGAGTGCATCGTCAATTCTTCTGCGGTTCTTCCATATCAGACAATAGAAGCACCCTGTCGCGCAAGCAAATCCTACTATTATGGAGGCCCATGTGCCAATGAACCCTGATGCAGGCGTGATTGCTACAAGCCCAGCGACTGCGCCGGCAGTTGCACCCAGTGCACTTGTCTTTCCTGTATGCGCCCAGCTGAGGAATACCCACCACATGGCTGCTACAGCAGTTGCAAGGTTTGTATTCTGGAACGCTTGGGTCTCAAGCAACCCTGCAAAGCCAGCACTACCTGGGTTGAAGCCGAACCACCCGAACCATAGCAGTATTGCACCTAGCATCACTAGCGGGATAGAATGCGGTTCAAATGGAGCCCTTCCGTATCCCATTCTCCGGCCAAGGATCATTGCACTAGCTAAACCTGAGAACCCTGATGTAATGTGGATCACAGTTCCACCTGCAAAGTCTTCAGCGCCAAGAGCAGCTAGCCATCCAGGATGAGTGCCTTGACTTCCGAGAGACCAGTTCCAGTGTCCTGCAAAGTCGTAAATGAATGTACTCCAGAGTACTGTATAGATCATGAAGGCACTCATCTTCACTCTATCCGCATAACCTGCTATAGTCAGTGCCGGTGTGATAGCTGCGAACATGAGCTGGAACATCACATAGCCGATATGCGGAATTGTCGGAGCGTAAACGTCCGCTGGCGCATTATGTTGAACGTTATTTAGCCCTATCCAATCGAGGTTGCCAATAAATCCAGGCCCAATTCCAGAATCAGGACCGAACATTATCGAATATCCGTAAATGACCCACTGGATGCTTACTATGGAATATACCAAGAAGTTCTGGAGAATGATTGTAAGAGAGTTCTTTCTCCTTGTCATACCACCGTACAGAAAACCAACACCACCCGGAGTCATTATCATCACAAATGATGCTGCGGTGTACATGAAAGTGGTATCTCCAGAGTCGATACATGGTGCCATGCTTCCACCAAATGTTTGACTGGTGTTGCCCGGCGGCTTCATTGGTTGTCCACAATGTATCTCTGATGTCTGGTTTGGATCAGCAAGCTTGTTGAGAGGACCGAACTGTGCATATGCAGTATCAGCTGCAACGAATCCGGACACCCCAACGAGCAGACCTGCCATTATAAAGACTGCTGCCCACTTGTGCTTTTTTACCATCGAAAATAACGGGTCGGCCATTACCCCTGATGACATGCTATCGGAAGTCTGAATGCAACTATAAATACTATTTTATCATAAAAATGATTTTTTATGGTAATATGTGTCAAGGCACTATGTCACCTGTTTTGTACTCAGTTTTTTCAATCTGTCGGGATATTCAAGCTACTACACTGAGGCAAGCTTCCGCCAATAACAAGTTACAGGGAGATGCTGTCCGTTTTGCACATATTATTAATATTAAAGCAGGTTATTGTCGCAATAGCCCAGGCAACGCACAAAGGGTTTCGGCATATTACCATAAAAAATCATTTTTATGATAAAATAGTATTTATAGTTGCATTCAGACTTCCGATAGCATGTCA
>Ga0070739_10001522_pt1 | contig 34422 bp, 25 predicted proteins | sample Coa_R1_7_FD_66445 | JGI IMG/M metagenome (GOLD analysis project Ga0070739, IMG submission 66445) | Surface soil microbial communities from Centralia Pennsylvania, which are recovering from an underground coalmine fire - Coalmine... | ecosystem: Environmental > Terrestrial > Soil > Unclassified ...
GCCCCTTTCTGGGCATGAAGGGGTTGCTCACCATTGTCGATGTTCCCACGGATGCGCAGCTCCGGCGACTGACCGCCGACGTGCTGGCCTACAACGGCATCGTAGATCGCAGCGCGGACCGCGCGGCCATGAGCTCTCCGCTCATTCCCACCACGCCGGGCGTTACTTCGCCGCAGATCCAGTATGTGGTCTTTATCACCAAAGAGAACCATACCTATGACACGATCTTCGACCACATCCCCGGCGCTAACGACGATCCCGACCTACTGCGCTGGGGCTACCATCAGAAGATCGAAGCGCCCGGCCAGCCTACGCTCGACGATGCCGCCGTCATGACCAACCACAACGCGCTGGCCCGCCAGTTCACGGTCAGCGATAATTTTTACATGGAGCCGGAAGCCTCCGGCGTCGGGCACCGCTGGCTGGTCGGGGTGCAGCCCAACAACTTCTGCCAGATGACCTACACGCTCGGCTGGCGCTTTAAGCTGGATAGCTCCGCTCCCGGTCGACGCGCTTCCTTCGGGTCCAACGGCTCGATCGCCCCGGAGGACTATCCGGAAGCCGGCTCGATGTGGGAGCACCTGGCCCGCCACGGCATCTCCTTCCGCAATTATGGCGAGGGCTTTGAGTTCGCGGGTGTCGGCGAGGATGCGGACGAGCATAAGACCGGGGCGCGCGAAGTAGTGAACATTCCGATGTCGAAGGTCCTCTACGACAATACGTGCCGGGACTTTCCTATCTTCAACATGAACATCCCCGACCAGTACCGCGCCTACTGGTTCCAGCAGGATGTCACCCGCCTGTTCCTGAGCGGCAAGCAGCCGATGCCCCACTTCCTCAATATCGCCATCTGTAACGACCACGGCACCGATCCCGCGCCTGCGCACGGCTATCCCTACGTGGCCTCCTGGATGGCCGATAACGATCTGGCATTAGGAAGGATCGTGGAGTTTCTCTCGCATACGAAGTACTGGAAGAACATGGCTATCTTCGTCACCCAGGACGATGCCGGAGGGGAGAACGATCATGTGGACGCGCAGCGGAGCGTGCTTCTAGTGATTAGTCCCTGGGCGAAGCGCCATTATGTCTCGCACCGGCACACCACCATCGTCAGCATGCATCGCACGCTCTACGAAATCCTCGGCCTGCCGCCGCTGAATATGTTCGATGCGCTCGCCAACGACTTTTCGGACTGCTTCACCACGCAGCCGGACTTCACGCCCTACGTCCACGTACCGGTCGATCCGCGCATTTTCGACCCGGAGAAGGCCAAAGACCCCAAGGATCCCGACTACCAGCAAGCGCGGAAGCGGCCCTCCATTCCCATGGACGACGAAGCCGTGGAGGAGCGCGTGCTGCAGGCCGATTCCGGAACGCATTAGTCGCGCCGTGTGGCCGGGTGCGGGAGAGAGTTACATCGGCGTGCTTACCGTCACGCAGCCGCCCCCTTCCGGATGGTTCTCATAGCGGGAATATCCGTGAAGATCCAGCCGGACCAGGTTTTCCACCAGCTCCAGGCCGGTGTTGGCGGCGCGGAGGACATCAAAATCGGTGGGAAAGCCGGGACCCCGGTCGCAAATGCGGAGGAGCGCGCTGCCTTCCTCGGACGTCAGGCTCACCTCAATGTCGCCCGGACTGTATTTGAGGGCGTTGCTGATCAGCTCGTTGGCGACGATGGCTAATGAGGTGGCCTGGTGGATCGGGAGCAGCACGTCGGAAAGATGGGCTGTAATGCGCCGCGTGGGAACGGTGGACCGGACCAGGGCGATCAATCGCTCCATGACCGCCTGGGCCGAAATCTGCTGGACCGCCTTGCCCTCGCGGGCCTGCTTGGTCAGGATATCATGCACCGCCGCCAGCGTGAGCACGTGATCGGCCAGCCGCTTGAACTCGGTCGCGGGGACCAGAGCGTCTTCCTGCATCGCCTGCATATCCATCAGGGACGCGATGACCTGCAGATTGTTCTTGACGCGGTGATGGGTCTCGATCATGGCTCGCTGCAGGCGGGCGTTGAGGGCTTCGATCTGGGCTTGCTGCCGCTGGATGCTCTCCATGCCGGCCGCAAGCTCCTCCGCTCTGCGCAGCGACTGCTGATAGAGATGGTCGCGCTCCGCCTCCATCTGCTTGCGGGCCGTCAGGTCTCGAAGGATTTTGGCAAAGCCGCGCAGGCGCTGACTCTCATCGCGCAGGGCGGTCAGCACCCCGCTTGCAAAGAAGCGGGAGCCGTCTTTGCGCAGATGCCAGCGCTCATCTTCCGCTCGTCCCTTCTCTACCGCGTAGGCCATCTCGCGCTCCGGCACGCCGGCCTGCCGGTCTTCCGGGAGAAAAATGAGCCGGCCATACTGCCCGATCACCTCGGATTCCGGATAGCCCAGAATGCGCTCCGCCCCCACGTTCCAACTCGTGATACGGCCTTCCGTATCCATCATGAAGATGGCGTAGTCCAGCACGTTTTCTTCCAGCAACTGGAGGCGTTCCTGCGCGCTCATCTCAGGTTCTCGGTAAAGTCCATGCATTCCTGGCAGCCCGGCAGAATGGTGAGTGGGAAGCTGCCTCTGCTTCAGAGGCGCACTCTCTACTACGCAGGCATCCTGATTCCGTTTGTCGTTCTGCCCCGGTCCCGCTTCTGCTTTATATCCATTGCTCCTGGGCCTTCCCCTTATAGACAATGGTCCATACATGAGAAGGCAGGGGCTACAGCTCCAGATCCTCCAGCGAAGGTTTGTGGAGAGTGACCCGGACAGAATCCTCCACAAAGGTCGTGATCGCTTCTTCCTGGCGCAGGACGTCGATCTGCTTGTCCATCTCGGCGATCCTGGCATCGAGCCGGGCTTGCTCCTGCGGGTCGGTGGCGTGTTCCCGGTCGCGCTGAAAGGCGGCGCGGCGCTGTTCCAGCGCGGTGCGCATCAGCCGCAATTCGCGGGCGCGCGGGTTCTCTCCCAAAACCTCATCAATGACCTCATCCTCGCTCGGAGCGATCTCTTCCTCATAACCGTAGGGGTCCATTCTCGGCCTCCTTATCGCCAGGTTCTATTCCTTGTTATCAATACGACTCAGGCTCTCAGAGCTTCCCCAATGGCCGGCAGATACTGCAGCTTTTCCGGCAAACCAACGATTTTCCTGCGTCCCTCCCCGGACACCCATACGGCCACGAGCGTCATCCTGCGGGAGACTCAGCCCGCTCCATGCCGTCAGTCGATCCGGAAATAATCAGAGACGAGCGCACAGGAAAGTCTGCCGGGTGCAGCGAACCTTTCATTCCGTCGCGTCTGTCGGTGACGTGTGCGCGCAACAGACCCGGCGCGACCGAAGGAGATTCTCCGATGAGCGAAGCCGTGGATAAGATCCCAACACAGAGCCTCTTAACGGCAGCCGAGCGAATCCTGTCTGGCGCTCTTGGAGGCCCTGTCCGCCTGGAAGATGCCGTTGTGCTCAGAGCCAGCGATCACTCTGCGGTCCTGCGCGCGGCTCTCCTTTCGGGTCCTTCGCAGGCGCCGCGCAGCGTGATCCTCAAGCGCGCCGGGGGAGATGCGCAGACTCCCTACGATCCAGAAGAGGGGAAAGTCTGGGGACCGGCCTGGCGGCTGTTCAACGACTGGGCCGGTGCGCATCTCCTGACAACCGTGGGCGGCGATCCGCTGAACGGCCCGCGCCTGTATGGAGGCGACCGAACGCTCGGCCTGATCGTGCTGGAGGACCTGGGAGAAGGCGAAAGCCTGGCCGACGCCCTGCTGGGCAGCGATCCACAAAAGGCCGAATCGGCTCTGATGGCTTTTGCGGCTGCGCTGGGGCGAATGCACGCCGCTACGATCGGCCGCGCGGAAGAGTACCGGCAATTTTTCAGGGGGCTCGGCGCTGCGGATACCGATCTTTATGCCGAGGAGGTGGGCCGCCTGGAAGAGAATCCGCGCTGGGACCCGGCTGCCTGTGAGTCGGTCGGCCTCGACTATCCGGCAGAATTCGATGCCGAGGCCCGAACGGTTCTGGCTGCGATGCGCGACCCTGGCCCGTTCCTGGCCTACACGCATGGCGATCCTTGCCCGGACAACAATCGCCTTCTCGACGGGCAGATTCGTTTCTTCGACTTCGAGACGGGCGGCTTCCGGCATGCTCTCTTAGATGGCGTCTATGCCCGCGTTCCGTTCCCGACCTGCTGGTGCGTCAACCGGCTTCCGGCCCACCTCCCGTCGCAGATGGAAGCCGTCTACCGCGCGGAATTTGCGAAGGGATGTCCGCAGGCTGAAGACGACTTCCTTTTCGCGCGGTCACTCACGGAAGCCTGCGCCTTGTGGTGTCTTCGCACGGTGAGCTGGCCGCTGGCCGGCGCGCTTAAGGAAGATTCAACCTGGGGCATCTCCACGATCCGGCAGCGGATCTTGATGCGCCTGGACGGCTTCGCAGAGACTACGGAGCAGTTCGGCCATCTGCCGGTCATGGGCGCGACCGCGCGCGATCTGGCGTCGCGCTTGCGCGCCGTCTGGCCCGATGCCGATGCGATGCCGCTCTATCCCGCCTTTAGAAGCTGACCGGGTGAAACCTCACCCAGACCTCACCCCTAACCCCTCTCCTTCGTAAGGAGAGGGGGAATTTGGTTTTTCGCGCCCGTTCACCCGATCAGTTCGCGGATCGGTTTACCCTTTTCGGTGATGGCGATGGGACGGCCTACCGGAGTCATAAAGGACTTACTCGGGTCCAGTCCCAGCAGCGTGGCGATCGTGGCGAAGAGGTCGGGCACCACGACCGGCTTATCCACCACCTTCATGCCTTCCGCATCCGTCTGGCCGTAAGCCTGTCCCCCGCGGACGCCGCCGCCGGCCAGCGCCGCGCTCCAGGCCTGCGGGTAGTGATCTCGTCCCTCGTTCGGGTTGATCTTGGGCGTGCGCCCAAATTCGCCCATCCAGAGGATCAGCGTGCTGTCCAGCAGATGCCGATCCGCCAGCTCTTTGATCAGCGTGGACATAGCCGGATCGAGGGCGCCCATGAGCTTGGTCGTGCGATTGAAGTTGTCCTGATGGGTGTCCCATCCATCCAGCACGACCTCGACGAACTTGACCCCGGCCTCGACGAGGCGGCGGGCCATCAGGCAGCCCCGCCCGAAGTTCGAGTCGCCGTAAGCGGCTTTGACGGCATCCGGCTCTTCGGAGATGTCGAAAGCTTTGAGCTTCGGCGAGCGCATCATCCGAATCGCCCTGCCGTAGACGGCCTCGCGCCCTTTGACCTTGTTGTCTCGGGTCTGCGCGGCGAAATCCGACTCCAGCATATCCAGCGCCGATCGGCGCATCTCGAACCGGCCGGGCGTGACGTTGGGCGCGAAGGCAACATTCTGCGGCAGTTGATTGGGATTTTGTACCACCAGCGGGCCGTACTGGACTCCGAGAAAGCCCGCGCCAAAACTGGGGCCGCTGATGCTGACGAAGTCGGGCAGCTCCGCCTGCGGACTGCCCAGCTCCTCGCTGACCCAGGCGCCCAGCGAGGGATGGGTAACGGTCGGGTTGGGCGCGTAGCCGGTATGCATCAGGTACTGCGCCCGCTGGTGGTTGCCCTCCCGGCTGGTCATGCTGCGAATAATAGCCAGATGGTCGGCTTGGTCCGCCAGCATCGGCAAGTGCTCGCAGATGCTGACCTCCTTGACCCGCGTGGGAATGGCTTTGAACGACCCTCCGGTATCCGTGCCCGGCTTGGGGTCCCAGGTATCGAGCTGGCTGGGACCGCCGTTCATCCACAGCAGGATGCAGGCTTTGGCTTTGGGCGCCGGCCCTTGCGCGTAGGCCATGCGCGGATCCAGCCACTGCGCCAGCAGCAGACTCAATAGCCCGCCCATGCCCACCTTGAAGAGGCCGCGCCGGTCGATGGCGGAGCTCCACAAATCCACAGGTCCCGGACAGCGGCCCAGCTCCTGCTCGATCTGCTGCTCCTCCATCTCTTCCAGTTCTTTGAGTTCTTTGCTTTGTGGATCGTAAGGTGTCATCGGAAAACCTCTTGTCTTTGCCGGGCATTGAACGACCCGAAAAGGAGCTAATGGTTGAACGTAAACTCGCTGGAGTTGAGCAGCGCCCAGAACAGGTCCTCGTAGGCCTGCAGCCTGGGAGTCGGCTCCGGAAGCGTTCCGGGCCGGCCAAATCGGGCCAGCGGATCGGGGCCATTATTCGGTCGATTGGCCTTCTTGCCTTGCGGCAGCCGCGCCAGAAGCATTCTGCGCGGAGCCGTCGGAGCGGGCGGGCTGGATTCCTGCGTGACCGCCACTTCGGTACGACCGTTGACGAAGGCGACCCAGCGATGGATCTCGGCCGGAGTCGGCTTGCGGGAGAGCGTCCGCAGGTAGAGCGCTTCGATCTTGCCGGCATCGCCTCCCGGCGCCGCGAGGATGTCCGAGAGCGCCGTGCCCGGAATGGGCGTCACGCCGCGATTGACCAGATTGCCGTTGAGAAGCATCAGTACTTGCGGGATCGTTCCCGAAAACTCTTTCTGCTCGAACTCTTCATCCACGTCGAAGAGAAACGTGAACTGCTGGCGCATGGCAAACTTGAGCCGCTCCAGACGGTCGCCAGCGACCCGCTCCAGCACCGGTTCCAGATTGGTGGCATCCACCAGCGAGTCGAGCAGCTCTTCGGGCGAGAGGGCCTTGAGCCGGTAGCGCTCCCAGAGCGTGTTACCGGGGTCCTCCGCGTTGTGGGCCGGAGCGGCAGACAACTGGTAGACCTGCGTGGCGCAGATGAGACGAATGAGATGCTTGAGATCGTAGCCGCTGGCGGTAAAATCGTCGGCGAGGGCCTTCAAGAGGTTGGGCATCACCGGCGGATTGGAGGCGCGGAAGTCATCGATACGCTCGACAAAGCCGCGTCCGAGGAAATGGTTCCACATCCGGTTGACGATGGCCTGGGCGAACCAGGGGTTTTGGGGAGCGGTCATCCAGGCGGCCAGGGCTTGGCGGCGGTTGGGACTATCCGAGAAGTCCGTTCCGTCCAGCGCCACGGGCGGCGAGGCGGCATACTGCTGATTGTTGGCCGCGACCTTGCGCCCGCCGAGGAACGGCCGCTGAATATCGATGACATCCACGCGCCGGATGCCCATCACCTTGCCCCGGTCGATCTGCAGGGGCCGTGTATTGATGAAGCAGGCGGTGAAGCGGCGGAAGTCTTCCTGCTTCCACTTCTTATCCATCTTCTCGTCGTGGCACTGCGCACACTGGATCTGCACGCCCAGGAAAATCTTGGAGACGGTGCCGGAGAGGTCCTGCGGATTGCCGGCGTATTTGAGCGTCCAGTTGACGGCGCCGTTGACCGGGGCGGAATCGGTCGTCCCCGTTCCCGCCTGGGCCTGCATGGCGCCCTGCATGGTCTCGGCCGGCATCATCAGGCCCCGAGCCTTGGCGTAGGTGCCGCCGGTGCTGTTCTGGCCGCTGGCGGAAATCAGATTATAGACGAACTTGTTCCAGGGCGTGTTCTGCAGGAACTGCTGGCGCAGCCACTCACGAAAGGCGGAGCGATCCACCAACTGCCCGCCTATCTTCTGGCCCATCAGGGTATTGTCCCAGTAGTCGGTCCAGTGATTGGCGTAGCGTGGATCGTCGAGCAGCGTATCGATGAGCTTAGCGCGCTTATTGGGGGATTTATCCGCCAGGAACGCCGTCACCACGTCCGGCGGCGGGATCGTGCCGAGGATGTCCAGATAGGCGCGCCGGAGAAAGCGCGCGTCATCCACCGGCGGCGCCGGCTGGATATTCTGCTTGTGCCATTCCAGGCGAATGAGATGGTCGATCCAAGCGGGACTGAGCGCCGGCCTGGTCTGTGCCTGCGCGCGGCTCATGCCTAGAAGCGCCGTCGCGGCCAGCAGCCAGACGCCCACGTATCTCCACTTCATACCGTGACTCCTTTCTGAACGATCCGCTCTTTACTGTTCGCTCTGACGTAAACTATCGGCAAGAGTTCAATTCCGCTTTAATGCAATCAGGGGCCGCCCAAAATGGACGGCCCCTTCGTGGTACAGCGCAGCCGCAGGATTCGCGAGATTGCGCACGCTCGTTTGCCTCTAGTTCCTGCAGCCGGAGGGATTTTCGGCGCGCCGGAATTTCAGCAGAATAGGGAAAAGTCTGTATTTCTGCTTCAGGAAAATACCGCTCTGTCATGGAAACCTAAAGAAAAGGCCACCCGAAACGGGTGGCCTATGATCCATACAACCTCGAAAGGAAAGGCTTGCTGGTTTCTTGCTCGTCAATCGATACGTCTTGCGGCGTATACGCTCTCTACTTCCCACGAACGAGATCATTTTCGGCATGCGTTCTCTCCGGCCATATAAGGGAAAGCCTGTATTCTTCGCAAATTACTTATGCCAGATGCGTGAGTCATCGCTTATGTGCCAGCGCTGGCGCGTGCCGTCGGGCAAGTTGAGCGTGACGGAGGCCAGGAAGCCGGCCTCCGTGGTTTCCAGCCGGGGCGGGCCGAGCCGGTCGTCGTGTGGCAGATGGGCCAGGTCCAAATCCGAAAGTGCGGGGGCCCAGTGACCATGTTGCTTGTAGTAGCTGTGCTCGGCGTAGTAGATGCGGTGCAGGAGATCGCGGGCCGGGATGGAAGGATCGGGATGAAACACGGCCTGACCGGTGGGCGCCGTCGTGAACTGTATGTAACCCCATTTTTCGGGCATGTGCATGTTGATGGCCCCCTGCGGCGACCAGACCCAGTTATCCTCCGGACGCTGCGGTATCTTCTGGTAATGGCCATCTATCACCTGAACCTCCCACTCGACGCGCGAGAAATTGATCTGCCACTGGTCGCCGTCGTGAGGTGGGCAGGGCATGTTCGCGCACTCTTTGAGCGCCTTCCAGGGAAACGCCAGCTCGACCGACCAGCCTTTGTCCGTGTCGGAGGGGTCGTTCAGCGTTCCGTCCACGTGAACGGCGGTCTTCAGGCCGGGTATCTCCCAGCCATTGACGGCCGGGCCGCCGTCCCGGTAGGGCTTGATGAGCAGCAGGTCCCACTCGGTATTGAGCGCGTTGATCTCGATTTCATAGTAGAGATGGCTGTCGCCGTCGGGGTCGAGGAACACTTCAAAGTCGTTATCCTGAAAAATGACCGAGTCGTGCTGGGTGAGCGTCGCCCAGACGTGCGGCTCCTCAATGTCCGCGCCGACATAGAGATAGTCGTCGTCCCAGAGCATCTTGACGCGCGTCCGGAAACGGGGGCGCGGCTTGCTGTCACCCTCGATATCGACGAAGTCCTCGGTCCAGGGAGCGTTGTGCCAGGCGGGATCGTCGAGCCTTCCGTCGATAGTGATCGGGCCGCTGGCCCGGTAACAGAGATAGCCTCTGGGAATCATGGTTTTTATGGGTTCTCCATGTGGCTGTCGATGCTGTTCAAGGGTGGGAACAGCCAAGGGGAAGGCCGCAAAGGGAGGCGCGGGGCAGACAGAAGCGGCTATGGCGCTGCCGGATGTCGCTCCGAGCGGAATGAGGAGGACCATCAGCGGCAGCAGGTACGGGCATCTCATATAGGCAGACCTGACGCGTGTTTTCCCTATATTGTTTGCAGGCGGGCAGATTCCTGCATCAGGCCGGAGATTGAAAATCCCCGGCAGAAAACCTCACCCCCTCTCCTTTGAAGGGGAGGGGGAACTTGGATGCGTCTTGCAGACGCCAGGGTTTGAAACGAAAGCGCGTCCTAAGGACGCTTGCCTTGTACAGACAGGGGTTAAAAACCCCTGGCAGGGACCAGGGCCATTCAGTTCTCGGTTTGTTGGATGCGGGCAGTTGAAACTGCGGCCCCTGGGGCCCCTTCCCCATGCCCCAAGTCCCCTGCGGGGACTAAAAACGCAGGGAAGCTTGAGCCGTCATAGGAACTAGACCTGACGGAAAACTGAATGGCCCTGGGGTAAGACTCAATCAAGCAGGAATCGGCGGCGCAAAAATGCAACACAGCGAAGACGGAAAAACAGCGAGGCAGCCGGGCTGCCCGAAGAAAATCAGGAGAGGAAGACGACCATGACGCAGGCCACACCGGGCAGCACCGGACAGCCGGCCGAATTTCGAGAGCAAATTCGGGTGCAGGGCGAGCAGTTGGTGGAGAAGGTGCGGGAGCTTCTTCACGAGGGCAACGTACGCCATATCATAATCAAGCATGAGGACCATACGGTGATGGAGATTCCGGTCACGCTCGGCGTGGTCGCTGCGGTCCTGGCGCCGATGCTGGCGGCGGTCGGCGCGGTCGGCGCCGCTCTGACCCACTGCACGGTCGAAGTCGTGCGCATGGAGCCGCCCCCTACTTCCGGCACGCCGCCGGTCACGCCGGAAATCTAGCGGCCTTGCCGTCTATAGACGCCCTCCGAGCAACGAGACGGACCGCTCCCTGCGTCCGCCGAAAGACGCTTCTATGCTCGATGCCATCGATCTGATCCGCCAGCTTGTGTCCCTGCCCGGTCCACCCGGCGAGGAGAACGCCGTGCGGGACTGGCTCGCCGAGCAACTGCGTGCCCTGGACTACGCCCCGACCCTGGACCCCAAAGGCAACCTGTGCGTGCAACTGGGCGGGACTCCCGATTCGAAGCGGCCCTCCGTATTGGTGACGGCGCACCTGGATGAGATCGCCTTGATGATCACCCAGGTCCCAGAGGACGGTAAGATCCGAGTCGCGCCCTTAGGCGGGGCCTATACCTGGAAATGGGGCGAAGGACCGGTTTCGATTCTGGCGCGCCAGAACGCTCTGCCGGGCATTCTCTCCTACGGCTCCATCCATACTAATGCGGAAGAGAGCGTGGTGGAGAAGGCTCGCCATCATCCGCTGAAGTGGGAACAGACCTACGTGTTCACCGGCCTGGAGGCGGCGGCTTTAGGAGCGGCCGGCGTGCGGCCAGGCCTGCGCGTGGTTCTGGCGCCGTCACGCCGCATCGTAACGGAGTTCGGCCCGTTCGTCGCCTCCTATTTCCTGGACGATCGCGCCGACCTGGCCGTCTGGCTGATGGCCCTGGAGGCCCTGCGGCAGGAGGATACGAGCGGCTGGGGGCCGGTCACTTTTGCGGCGACCGCTTCCGAAGAGGTCGGTGGCGACGGCGCGCAATACCTGCTTCACACGCAGCCTGCCGAAATCTGCATCGCCCTGGAGATCGGTCCGCGCACGCCCGAAGCCGATTTTTCCATCGACTCGCAGCCGACTCTCTGGGTACGGGACGGGTACGCCTCTATGGAAGCCATCGACGGCGAAATCCTGGCCGACTGCTGCGCCGATCTCGGCCAGTCGCCGCACTGGCAGTTCCTCTCGCGCGGCGGCAGCGACGCCTCCTGCGCCGCCTCGAAGGGCCTCACGGCCCGCCCCGTCACCCTGGGCCTGCCGGTCGAGAACTCCCACGGCTACGAGATCATGCATCGCGACGCCCCCGCCGAGCTCACCCGCCTGCTCCTGGCCTACCTCCGCAAGCTGTGAAAATAACCTAAAGTCTGACATCTACTGCCAGGTTGCATAGATTTTCACCACCCACTCGCTTCGCTCGTTAGAGCCACAGAGCACACAGAGGAAAAGCCAATGCGAGAAAAACAAAGAGAAAAACAAAATCGGGCGGTACGTATAGCAAGCCTTTCCCTCTTATTCATAACGAGCGAGAGCACAGAGAAAAGCCAATCCTCGCTATAGCAGGAGCGTTTTTCTCTGTGCTCTCCCTTTGCTTGTAGCAGAGGCACAGGCTTTTCTATTTGCTCCGGCCTCTTTCTTCTCTTTTGTTTTTCTCGCATTGGCTTTTCCTCTGTGTACTCTGTGGCTCTAGCGAGCGAAGCGAGTGGGTGGTGAAAATCTATGCAACCTAGCAGCAAGTACACGCTTGGGGTAGAGCGTAGCGAGCGGGTGGTTTATTTTAAAGGGAGTTTAGAAAGCTATCGAAGGCGGCAAGAGCGCGCTCGGCTTTGAGACGCGCCTTTTCCCGCTTATCGCGGATCGGCGGCGGAGGCAGTTCTGGCACGATACCCCAGTTGGAGTTCATCGGCGCGAATCGCTTGGGATCGGTCTCGACCAGATAGTGGCAGAGGGAGCCGAGCACGGTCTCTCGCGGCGGCACGGCGGGCGGCAATCCCCGCACCTGCCGGTGCGCGTTCAGGCCGGCCACCATGCCGATGGCCGCCGACTCCAGATACCCCTCCACGCCGGTCATCTGCCCCGCCAGGAACACGCCCGGATGGTCCCGCAACTGGCAGGTGAGGTTCAGCAGGCGTGGAGCATTCACGTAGGTGTTGCGATGCATGACCCCGTAGCGGATGAACTCCGCATTCTCCAGCCCCGGAATCATGCGCAGGATGCGCTTCTGCTCGCCCCACTTGAGCCGCGTCTGAAAGCCGACCAGTCCCCAAAGCGTGCCCTCTTTGTTCTCCTGCCGTAACTGCACGACCGCGTAAGGGCGTCGACCGGTGCGAGGATCGATAAGGCCGATGGGCTTCATCGGGCCGAAGGCCAGCGTTCGCGGCCCGCGCCGCGCCAGCTCCTCGATCGGCACGCACATCTCGAAGAAGACCATCTTGCCGGGCGCGTCGTCCTGCTCGAAATCATGCAAAGGCGCCTTCTCCGCCTCCACCAGCGCCTGCCAGAAAGCCAGATACTCCTCTTTGCTCAGGGGGCAGTTCAGGTAGTCGGCGCTCTCGCCCTCTTCCATTCCTTTCCCCCGGCGGGAGGCGCGGAAGACTTTTGTCAGATCCAGGCTGTCGTAGGTGAGTGTCGGGGAGACGGCATCGTAGAACGAAAGGGAGTCGCCACCTGTCAGCCGGGCGATCTCGGCTGCCAGGGCGTCGGAGGTCAACGGGCCGGTCGCCAGAATCAGGGGGCGGTCCGCAGGCAACGCCGTCACCTCCTGGCGAATAACGGTGATATTGGGATGCGCCTCGATGGCTGTCGTCACCTCCCGCGCGAACGGCTCGCGGTCTACCGCCAGGGCCTCCCCTGCCGGGACGCCGTGCCGGGCGGCGATTGGCAGGATCAGCGAGCCGAGCCGCCGCATCTCCTCCTTCAAGACACCGCTGGCGTTGGTAAGCAGGGTGGATTTGAAGGAGTTGGAGCAGACCAGCTCCGCCAAGTCGCCGGTGTGATGCACGGGCGTGCCCTTGACCGGGCGCATCTCATACAGCGTGACTTTGCTGCCGCGCTGCGCCGCCGCCCAGGCCGCCTCCACGCCGGCAAAGCCGCCGCCGATAATGGTGATCTGTGTTTCCATTTCTGCTCTATTCTATCGCGAAAGCCGATTTTCGGGTTCCGATAGTTGAAAAGGAACCTGAAATCGTATATAATAGTAGGGCTTATTTACGAGAGGGGAGTGACATTCATGAAGCCGGGAATCCATCCTGAATATAAGACCGCCCGTGTTGTCTGCCAGTGCGGCAACACGTTCGAGACCCGCTCCACCCGCGAGAACATCCGCGTGGAAATCTGCTCGGCCTGCCATCCGTTCTACACAGGCAAGCAGAAGATCGTGGACACCGAGGGCCGCGTCGAGAGGTTCCTCTCGAAGTATAAGATGAAGCAGCCATAGGTTTCGCGAGGGCTGTCTGCACGCTGTCGGGCGTCTCTTCTCTCTCTGCCGGAAGGGTAAGACAAAGAAGAGGCGCCCTTTATTATGGCATGGCTTGGCTTTCGGGAACATTTCGGCGGCAGGCAGAGTTTTCCCGGCAGGAAATCGCTTGCAGGGAACGGAAAGCTAGTCGGCGGAGAATAACGGGTCCTGATCCGTATAGAAGGCTATGAGCAAGACAAACCAACCGGTAGGGGATTTTTTGCAGTACGGGGGACAGGCCGTCATCGAAGGGGTTATGATGCGCAGCCCCCGCTACTTCGCGGTCGCCTGCCGGCGGCCCGACGGCCAGATCGTCGTGCGGCGCGAGGAGATCGATAAAAGCCTTCTCGGCAAGCTGAAGTGGCTCAACAAGCCGCTACTGCGCGGCACGCTGGCCCTTGTGGATGCGATGGTGCTCGGCACCCGCGCGCTGGCATTTGCCTCCAGCGTGCAGATGGAAGCCCAGCAGAAGCCGGGCGCCCGCCCGGCCCCCGCGCCGGCAAAGCATGTCGAGGAAGAGGTCCTGGCCAGCGCGGCTTCGATGGCCGTCGGACCGCCGATCGAGGACATCCCGACCCAGATGCCAGCCTCCGGCAACATCAACGACATCGCCATCGGCGGCACCATCGCCTTTAGCTTCCTGTTCGGCATCGCTCTCTTCCTTCTGCTGCCGACCGCCCTCACTGACGGGATCAAGCATCTGGGCTTACTCCGGCCCCAGATGCAGCAGAGCCGCGTCTGGCTCAATATCCTCGACGGCCTGATTCGGATGGCTATCTTCTTCGGCTATATCGGCCTGATCTCCCTGATGGCTCAAATCCGGGAAGTCTTTATGTATCATGGGGCAGAGCATAAGGCGATCAACACGCTGGAAGCCGGCCAGCCGCTGACTCCTGCCAATGCGCTGCAGGCTTCCCGCATCCATCCGCGCTGCGGAACCAGCTTTATCTTCGTCGTCCTGGTCGTCAACCTGATCGTCTTTGCGTTTCTGCCGCGCCCGCCGATCTACCTGCGCTTTCCGCTGCACCTGGCGGTGATCCCCATTGTCGCAGGGCTGGCTTACGAGGTCATCAAGTTTGCCGGCCGGTTCCGGCGCAACCCGGTGGTCATGTCCGTCTTTGCGCCGGGGATGTGGTCGCAATATCTGACCACGCGCGAGCCCAATGAGGGCCAGATCGAGGTCGCGCTGGCTGCCCTGCGCTCGGTCCTGGAGGCAGAGGGCCGGCTTGCTCCCCAGACCGAGACGGCCACGACCGGTCCTACCAATCCCGCCGAGCCGGAAGCGGTTACCGCGTAAAAGCGGAGGGGTAAGACCTCACCCGCTCAGCTTTTTCCGAACTGGGCCACGAAGAAGTCGCGGATGCCGAAGATGGTGTTGGGATTGAGGACATGGCCGGAATCCCAGCGCTGGACCTGCACGGAGCCGTGGGCGCGCGCCGCCTCGACCAGCGCCTCGGACGCCTCCGGGGGAATGATCTCGTCGTATTTAGCCACGATGATCAGCAGGGGGCGCGGCGGAATGCGCCCGATATAGTAAATCGGGTCCGTGACATTAGAGATCTCTTCGACACGGCGCATTACTTCCGGCGTCGCCTGGACGGGCCAGTGCGCTTTGAGCACCGGATACCGGTCGATATGCTGGACGATGTTGACAAATCCTCCGCCCGGAACCGCCAGGCAGAACGCATGGATTCGCGCCTCCACGCCGCCCAGCACCGCCCCCAGCATCGCCCCCTGGCTGAACCCCAGATAGCCGATTTTATCCTTATGGATGTCCGGGCGGGTCTCCAGGTAGTCTACGGCGCGGCGCAGGTCGACGACGGTCTGCACCCAGGCGTCTCGCATAGTGAAGGAGTCGGGCATGTGGATTTCGCCGCTGCGGTCCGGGCGGGCGCGGGCGCCATGGTACTGGGTGTCGATGGAGAGGGTAGCATAACCCTGCGCGGTCAGCGCGGAGCTGGACCAGTGTATGTAGGAGGTATCCTTGCTGCCTCCGGAACCGTGGACCAGCAGGACCGCCGGATAGGGCGGCGTAAAGCGCCTCGGCAGGGCGAGGATGGCCGTCACCCGCTGATCGTGAACGCTGTCGTAGCTCAGACTGTAGCGGACGGCGCTCGGTTCCTGGTCGAGCGGCTTGATCTCGGCGTGCAGGGGCAGGTCTGAATCATAAGCATAAAAAGAGAGGCGGCACGCCTCTTGCGCATCCGCCGGTGGCGGCAAGGTAAAGGCTGACGGCTGACCTCCTCCAATCGCCGCCGCGCTCCCCATTCCCCCTCTTCCGATCTGGCCCAGCCAGAGTATCAATGACAGAAACAGAATGAGCATCGATCTCCAGTTGCCGGCCATTCGGATTCTTCCCTTCTACATGGGTATCATGAGAAGTGTACACGAAACCGCCCAGGAGAGGCAAGCGGGTGAAAGGCGGGAATGTGAATTCTGAGGCGCCGGCGTTTCCCATCGTCCTATGGGACGAGAGCCTCGCCACCTTTTTGCCGGCGGAGGCGCCGATTCCCGCCGGAGCTTCTGTGTATGCCGTCCTGGTCTTCGCGCTGCAGGAAGGACGCTTCGTGGTGGCGGACATCCCCGGTCGGGGCTGGTGCATTCCTGGCGGGCGCCCGGAACCGAACGAGACACCGAAGCAGACCGCGCGCCGGGAGGCGCGGGAAGAGGCGGGAGCCGTTCTCGGCCCCTTACGCGCGCTCGGACACTTCGTTCTCACCGATCCGACCACGCAAACGCAACAGATCGTTCCGGCGTTTGTGGCGGAGGTCCTGCGCTTAGAGCCTTTGCCTCCCGATACCGAGGCGTTTGGTGTACGCCTGCTGTCGCTGGAGGAACTGCCGCGCCACTACTATCTCTGGGATGCTCTGACCGCCGCCGTCTTCGCGTATGCAAACGGATCTCTCTTTTCACCGGGTTAAACCCGGCGCTGAAATGCAAAGCCCGCGAAGGCGGGCTAAGGTCCCTACCCACAATTACAGGGAAGGGGTCAGGGATGAGGTCTATCCGGCGGGTGCGTCAGGGCGTAGAGGGCCAACTGGATACGATCCGCCAGCTCCAGCCTTTTGAGCATGTTGCCGACATGGGTCTTGACGGTTTGCAGGCTGATGCCCAGCCGGGAGGCGATCTCTTTGTAGCTCAATCCCTGCGCGATCAACTCTATGACGGCTTGATCGCGCTCCGTGATCAACGGTCGCTTTCTACACCCGGCGTGGTCCTCTGGGGCCGGCTCCCCGGCTGCCTCGGACACGAGGGTATGGATCAGGCGCGCCAACTCGCTTCCGTCGATCGTAGAGCGGGCATAGCCCGCCGCGCCCAGACTCAACGCTCTCTGCCGCTCCGCCTGTGCCGCTGCTCGCATCTGTTCTTCCGAGAGTAGCTGGCCGGGCAGGTTCGCTTCGCCCGCCTCCCCGATGACCAGAATCGCGGCGTGGGGGCAGCAGACACGCAGGCCGGCGATGGCGGCCAGACCATCGGTCTCCTCTCCATGAGGCAGAGCCGCGTCCAATAGAATGACATCGGGCTGGACGCGGGTGCAGAGGCGGCGGGCCTCATCGGCATGGCCCGCCTCGCCTACGATTTCCAGATCGGCCTCCGAGGCCAGCAGAGCCACCAGCCCCTGCCGGAACAGGGTCCGCGCCTCTGCGATCACCAGGCGAATCGGCTTCATGGCCTTTTTCTCCTGGGGACTGGGGACTAGGGATTGGGGACTGGTCAGAGCCTATTGCCGAGGTTACAGCCTGCGGAACGGGCTTTTCCCTAGTCCCTAGCCCCTGGTCCCCAGTCCCTATGTTCTCTTAGCGCACCAGAGCGCCGCATTATGGATCACACGGCGCACGTTCGGATTGTAGTACGTGGGAAACGTCTCGTGGCCGGGCCGGAAATAGAAGACGCGCCCGATTCCAAACCCTTCCCCGACGCCTCCGCCGGGGCCGGAGGTAAAGCCTTCGGTCTTGCCCGGCCCTACCGTCCAGCAGATTCCACTGGGAAAATACTCCCCGCCGAGCGGGAAGTAGGACTGGAAGACCAGGCACAACGGTGGGGGCACGTCGAAGGGCGATCCGTACATCTCCTCGCGGTCCAGAACGAAATCCGAAACGCCTGCTGCGATGGGATGCCGGGGCGCGCAGACGGTGATCTCCTCGGAGTCCGGTGGCTCCGCCTCGCGCCAGCCTCCCTTAAGATGCCCATGTCCTTCCACCACGGCACGGAATGTCTTGGAGTAGTGGGCCGAATGGAGAGCGATGAATCCCATGCCGCGCCCATGGACCTGCGAGACGACACGCGCGACGGTTTCGTCCTGCACCTCGCCGTGGCGGATATGACCCCACCAGAGCAGCACATCGGTCTGGGACAGGGTCTCCTCGTCCAATCCCTGAGAAGGCTCGTTCAGGTTGGCGACCCGGACCTCGAACTGCCCGCCGCCCGTCTCCTGCAGTCCTTCCGCGATCGCGCCGTTGATGCTCTTCGGATACACGGCTTCCGGCGCGTGAGGGGGCTTCTCGTCCCAGACCAAGACGCGTACCGGTCCATTCTCTGCCATTGTTTCCTCCTAATTTTAAATGACTTCCAGCCCGTCTCGATCTGGCAGGAGCGGGAAGGGAGCGTGCGGCTCCGCCTGATACCAGTAGGCCGTCGAAGCGATGTCGTCCTGCAGGGGCAGATAGCGCCCGCCGCTGCGCCAGCCGAGGGCCTGGATGGTGACGCGCAGATCCTGCTCGAAGCGGATCGGGTCGGGAACATGCCAGCGGTACATGCCGAATCGCTGCTGCGACTGATAGATGCCGCCCTCGCCCGCGCTGATGACCTGCGGCAAGCCCAGGTAGGCCGTCGAGAAGACGCCATACACCCCGATGGGATGCTCGAAGTCCCAGGCGCCGCCGAAGTAGTCCTCCGTGCCGGTGCCGCAGATGGTCGGGAAATCGGTGTCGCCGTCCATGTAGAACTTGATCTCGCCCTCGCCCCACCAGCCCCGATTGTTGGTCTGCCAGGCTAGATATGTGCCGACGTAGTGCCCCTGCCCCTTCACCCCGTCCAGGAGGGTATGTACCTGTTGGTAGGGCAGTGGGTTCGAGCGGCGGAATTGTGCATGCAAATAGGCGGCATCCTCCGGCACGTCGGCCAGGGCGTATGTGATCTGATAGTAATACCCGCGGCACTCTTCGTCCCACAGGTTCTCCAGGGTAATACGCGCCGACTGCCGGAACGGCATCTCCCAGTAGGAATTGAAGCCGCCGGCGGGATTGACGGCGATAGGCAGGGAAGCGACATTGCAGCGCTCGCACCAGCCGTTGCAGAAAAAGTCGCCCAGCGGCGTCTCGATGGACGGCGTGGTCTCTCCATCCCAATAGACGCGCAGCACCAGCCGCCGCCACCAGCTTGGATGGACCGTGTTCCAGATATGCTGGATGGCACCCGGCCCCTGGATGTCGGCCAGCGTGACCGTCTGCCGGGGCTGAATATTAATGGAGGGCGAAACTTTCCAGCCCTGTCCCAGGTCGCGGGCCGCGTTCTTGCCCGTGCCCTCGGTGGCCATGCCCGCCTGGCCCTTCTCGCCGGTAACGTTCTCCGCGCTGATGGAGCGCGTTCTGGCGTGGGAAAGGCGCGCAATGTTGTGCAGGCCCATGCCGAGCCCGTTGAAAGGTTGCATCGTCGGCGTCTGTCTCTCCTTCGATCGTTTATAGGGATCTGTTTGTTCCCCCGCTTGCATACCGGGTAAACGGTCCAGCAGAAGCAGCATAGCGGGCTGAGCTTGATTTCGCGGGCCACACGGCGAATACCTCCGTAGATTATGCTCCAACGGGGTCATTCCGTTCTTGGTTTGCGGGCAGTTAAAACTGCGGCCCCTGGGGACTCCTGCCCCATGCTCAAAGTCCCCTCCGGGGACTTGATCACCTGACAGAGATTAGATTTTACGAAATCTTACCGTCAATTTCTCACTTGATAGCGCGGTCGCTTTGAAGGAGGGCAGGCTGCGGATGCGCCTGAATGCTCCAGGTGTCCGTCCTTGTGTAGACTTCCTCTCCGCGCAATAAGCCTTGCGCGTATTGCGTCAATCCTTGCGTGAATCGCGCAAATCGTTGCGTGAATTAGAAAACGGAGGAGTCCTGTTGCTGATGGTGAATAGGGAGAGGCACAGGCGGCAATCGGAGCCTATCCTGTCGGGCACGCCGGCAGGGAGAGCCCTAGAGACATGAGGGAGGAGCGAGATGGCAAAGATCGAAGCGCAGAGGCGCTATTGGGCTTACGAAGATATCACGATGGATATGGATGAGGTCCTGAAGGAGTTCGACGACGAGGAAGCCCGCCGGGCGGCTCCCTACCTGTCCGATGTCCACGTGCAGTACTGCGAGGAAGGCGGTCTGGAAATCGGCTTCTCCGCGCCGGACGGGACCCGCTACCAGGCCGACGTCTATGCCGTCTCGCCCAGCCCGTTCGCGCTCTTCCCCGACTGGGAAGAGACGAACGGCGAGGCGGAAGGCGAAGCGAACGAAGAGACGGCTGATGAGGGCGCGGAAGAAGAGGATGACGAGGAGGATGAGGACGACGAAGAGGCGCCCTATAGCTGGATGGTCGAGATCCATCGCGAGGGCCAGGCTCCCCTTGCGGATTACGATGCACCCTTCTATCAGCCGCCTAAGGGCGAGCCGATTCGAATCGGCGACACCATGGGCGTGCTGGTCGCGATTGCGGAGGCCGTCTATGCGGAGTCCGACCAGGACCATGGTTCCCCGCACTCCATCCTCGGAGACGACTACTTTGCCTTCTGAATAAAATTCCTCCTCTCCGTGGGAAGGAGAGGAGGCGGGGTTGAGGTTATTAGAAGTGCAGGCCGAACTGGGCCAGAAGGGAGCTGACGTGGTAGTTTTCCGAGGCGAAGGTCGGGTCTTTATTGATGTTGCTCAGGAACTGCCAGCCTAGCGAGAACTGCAGGTTTCCCAGCAGGGAGTAGTCCATGCCGAACTGCAGGTTCTGCTGCGTGGACGCCAGCGCCCCGGAGGAGTCGGAGCGGAGTATATCCAGGAACAGGCTCTCGCGCCGGCCGACAGGATACTCCAGGCGCAGCGCCAGGGACGTCAGGTTCGTGTCGGCGCTGGTGTCGCCGGTGGTCGTGCCTGTAGCTCCGGTTGTCCCTGTCGCGCCGGTAATGGCGCCGGTCGCGGCGGCAAGGTTCACAGCCCCGGTCGTGCGCATGGCGGTCCAGCTTAAGGTCGTGGTGAGCTTGCCTCCAAAGGGCCGCCCCTGCAGCCCGAAGAGGATCGCGCTCGTCTTCGTGCCGCCCAGGCCGCCCACGTACTGCACGTTCTGCAGGTCCACGCTGGCATTGATCTGCAGGCGCTTGGAAGGCTGCCAGAACAGGTCGAGGCCGTTGTCGCTGCGGTTGCTATTGTACGCATAGTCGCCGATGCTGTCGGAGATGTTCGAATGCAAGCCGATCTGCAGGTTCTGGCGGGGATGGTAGTCGATGGAGAGCCGCTGATTGGCGTTGCGCCCTCCGAAGCTGCTAGCCCCGTAGAGGTTGCTATAGTTGTTGCTGCCGCCCAGGAGGCCGCTGTAGCTGCCAAAGCCGCCCAGCGTCGCGTTCGATCCCCCGCTGCCGATAGTCGTGCCCAGCGAACCGCCCAGCCCGCCTATACCGGTCGATCCCGTCGTCACGTCGCGCGAGAGCGGCATCAGAGCGAACGGGGAGACGAAACGCAGATAGGCGCGGGGCAGGAGGAGGAATGCGCGCGGCGACGTGCCGATGACGCTGCCCGATCCGGAGCTTGTTCCCGTCCCGGCAGTCACGCCGTTGGCCCCGAGCAGGTTGGACAGGTTGCCGGTATCGGACAGGTCGTAGGAGTAGTTGACGGACAGATTGCGAATACGCCGGAAGGAAGCGGTGATCTGGGCGTCCCGCGCATCGGAATGACTGAGGCTGTTGTTGGTGTTGGCGCTGATGGTATCGTCCGAGATCGAGCCGGACAGCGAGAACCAGGTCTTCGGACTCCAGGTCATGCCCAGGCGCTTGCTGAGGGCGTCTGTCTTGGTGTTATAGAACTGCGACGTGGTCGTTCCCGTGCCGCTGGTACTGGTCGCGCTGCCGGTGGTCGTCAGGCCCAGCAGCGAGGCCTGGTTGACCGAATCGGCCGTGTTGCCGTTATGGCTGAGCGAGACGTCGAAGGTCAACGCGTGCAGGGTATAGTCGAGCGCGAGCGTATCGTTGACGTTGGTGCTGTTTCCGCCGACCGCATAGCGGGTCGACATCGTGTTGTGCGCGAGGTTGAGGGTGGCGTTCTTGGCGAGATTGTAGACCGCTCCCAGCGTGTAGGTATCGTACTGATCGGTGCCGGCCGCGGCGGCCGTCGGGTTGGTGAGACCGTAGGTGCCGCTGTAGTCGGGCCGCTGTGACGTCTCCCAATTCAGATTGAGCTTGAGGCGCTTGGTCGGGCTGTAGTCGCTCGTCAGGTTGATGGAGCGCTCGTTGACCTCGAAGCCAGGGTTCTGGATTGAGGCGTAGGTCGGACTGATGTTCTTGAGCGTGAGGGTGGCGTTCAGGTTGCGCGTTGGGTGCAGGTCTGCCCGTGCCTGGAAGGCGTTACCGGAGTAGTGGGCGCCGGAGAGCGTCATGCCGGAAAAGGCGCTCTCCAGAGTCAGCGCCCCCAGCTTGCCCAGGCTCAGGCGGCTGTCCAGGCCCATCACGCTCTGGCTGCCGACGGTGGGATTGAGGTTGGCCGGGAAGTACTTGACCTCGATGATCTCATTGGGCGGCAACGCAGGAATGATGGTGATCTGGTCCGGAAGCTGGGTGGCAAAAATATATTGGCTCTTGTCTAGCGGCACCTGGTTGACGGTCACCGTCATGAACGCGGCCTTGGCGGGGTCAGCGGGATAGTTGAGCAAGTAGACTTGCTCCGCCGCTCCGTTGCTCGTGAAGTCCTGCGTCTGTCGCTGCAGCGCGCTGCCGCCATTGGGGGACTGCTGGGTCACGTAGGTAAAACCGATGCCGACCCCCGGATGCAAGGTGTAGTCCGTGCGGATGCCATAGATGCTGCTGCCCGTGTCGGCGCCGAGCACCTCGAAGGAGATGGCGATGGTCGAGGTCTGGAGGATGATCCGGCCGTTCAGGAAGTTCAGGGCACCGCTATAGGGATCGAGCGTGTAGTCCTGGCCGCGGACCATATCGGTGTTATCCACGCGGACCCGGTCGCTACCCGGCACGATCTGACCGGCGAAGGCGTAGTAAGGGCCGGACGAGTTGTTGCCCTGTATGGTGATCGTGCGCGTCTCCGCCCTCGTCTGCGAATAGAGCATGCTGGTCGTCAGGTGGGACGTCCATTGATTCTTAAACGCGATGCCATACAGGTAGCGGTTGAAATCTATCAGGGAGTTACCCGTGATGCCGGCATTGATGTCCCCGTATTCCAGGCGCAGTTTCCGGTTCGGGTTGTAGTCGATCTTGAACTGGTTGTCGTTCGGATTGGTGAACAGGCTATTGCTGAACTGGGTCTGATAGTGGACGTATTTGAAGAGCGTGGCATCGATCGAGAGCGAGGTATCGTTGAAGACCCCGTTGGAGCCGCGCCCCAGGTACTGCTGGTCTTGATAGGATTGCATGGCCTGCTGGCCGCCGGAGACCTGATTCCACTGCAGCGACACGGTCTCGTGCCCACTGACCTTGACCTTGCTGCCGGTGATAGACTGGAGATGATCGAAGAAGTTGCCGAGGACGCCGAACATGCCCGAACGGCGCTTTTTCTTATGAGCCGGGTCGGCCTGTAGGCGGTGCGAGGCCAGGGTGAAGCCGGGGACAGGTCCCAGGGACTGGCGGGCGGCGACCACCTCCGCGCCGGCCGGACCCTCGCCGTGCGGCTGCGCGGTGACCGGAGGACGCTCGGTGCGGGCCAACAGGTCCCATAGAGAATCGTTGTCGGCACGCACGGCCGAGGCCGCCGCCAGCTCGAGGGCAGCAATAGCTAACAGGAGAAAGGCGCGCCGTTGGTAAGCTTTGATCATGAATCCACCCTGCGCCGCTTGGCGGCCTGTGCCGGCCGGTCCGATGAGAAAAAGCGGCGACGGTCCTCCATTGGACCTGGGAGCGGCGGCGATGGGGGCGGCACGCGCGCGTCAGGCCGGTCTTGCGTGTAGGATCTGTGGGGGGTGCGATCAGGTTGCATTATTATACCACAACTTTTTCGCTAGGTCAGACCGAATATCTCCTCCAGGGCAACGCCGACGCCATCCTCCTCACTGCGGCCGATCACCCGATCGGCGACGGCAATGACCTCGGGCCTGGCATTGCCGACCGCCACGCCCAGGCCGGCCCACTGGAGCATCGGCACGTCGTTCCAGCTATCGCCAAAGGCGATCGTGTCTGCCGCCGTAAAGCCGAACCGATGGGCGACCATTTCCAGCGCCCTCCCCTTGTTGACGTTGGGAGAGGTGAACTCCAGGTACTCGACGTTGCTCTTGGTGATGTAGAGGCTGTCGGCGAACAGGTCCTGGAAATAGGGCAGCAGGCGGTCGGTGGTCTCGGGCGTATCGATAATGATCAGCTTGGTCGGCGCGGCGCCGCGCAGCGTGACGTAGAAGTCGGGAAGCACCTCGAAAGGAGAGGAGGTACGCTCGTGATAGAGTTTTATCCAGGGCGTGTATGCGGCGACATAGAGATGGTCGTTGAGATAGAAGTTGAGATGCAGGCTATGTTCGGAGCAGTAGTCCAGCACGACCGCCCCCAGGTCGCCGGGGAGGCGCTCGTGCCACCAGACCTCGCCGGTGCGCGCGTGTTTGACCAGAGCGCCATGATAGGAGATGACGGGCGTATCGAGGCCGAGCTGGCGGGCGAAGATCAAGGTGGATTCATGCATTCTGCCGGAAGCCAGAACGACGGTCACGCCCTTCGCTATCGCCGCCGCGACGGCGCGGGCGTTTCGGGCCGAAATCTGATGGTCGGGACCGAGCAGCGTATCGTCGAGGTCGATGGCGCAGAGTCGATAGGGTAAAGGCGGCACGAAAGATCCTTTTCCAGGAAGAATGAAGTTTCCATGATTATGACATAAGAGGCCATTAACTGTCTTCCAAAGTGGCGAGTTGCTGCTCCTCTTCCAGAGCGTAGGCGATGGCCTGCTCCATCGTCATCGCTTGCCCTTGCTCCCAGGCAGAGGTGAAAGCTTCCTCCGCGAGCGTCGAGCGTAAAGCAGCCAGGCAGCGCTCATGTTCCGCCTGGAGATAGGGCACCATTGGAACGTCGGTGGTTTTACGTATGGCTTCCGCTGCGCCCCATAGCCGTCCTACGCGTTCTGGCTGCCCCTCCGCCAGCGCCAGACGCGCAAATGCTGCCAGTAAGAGCATGATGCGCCCCTTGTCCAGCAGCGCTTTTTGCAGCGCCAGGCTCTGCGTATAAAGCGCCCTGGCTTCCCGGAAATTCCCCTGCGCGGAGGCGACACCTCCTAAACATTCAAGCATCCAGGAGATGCACTGTTCGTCCCTCTCCTCTCGAAAAATCGCCGTGCCCTTCTCGTATAGGGATCTGGCTGCCTCATAGTCGCCCTGGCAAAGAGCCATATTTCCCAGATCGGCGAGTGTAGCGCCGATAGTGTGCTTTCCCCCCGCCTCATGTGCAACCTCCAGGGCCTGCTCGAAGAGTGACCGGGCTGTTATATAGTCACCTTGCCCAGAGGCGATGTTTCCAAGATGGCGGAGTGAGCAGGCAATATCGATCGTTATTCCCAACTCCCGGCTCGTTCTAAGAGCCTCTTCAAAGAATGGCCTGGCTGCCTCAAAGTCGCCCTGGTTGAGAGCTGATGACCCTGCCGCATTCAACGCCTGTATCCGCACCTTGGTTTTTACCATAGCTCCTTCGCGTCCCAACGCCTCCAGCAAATCCCTGCGGGCCTCCTTTGCATACCCGCGTACCCCTCGGAACCCAAACACGGCATGAGCCAGGCACAGACCTGCTTCCGCTCCATCCTCTGCCTCCTTACATGTCGCCAACGCCGTCCGCAGGTTATCATGCTCTATCTCCAACCGCTCCAGCCACCACTTCTGTTCCGATCCTTGAAGTTTCGACTCCGCTTCGACTGCCACCTCAAGGAAGTAGTCCTGGTGTCGATCTTGTAAGAGCGCCTCTTCTCCTCTCTTGCCAAGCTTCTCCTGTGCATATTGGCGCACGGTCTCCAGCAGCCAGTAGCGGGCCACCTCGCCCTGGATATTGACGGCCACCAGCGATCTGTCCCGCAGGCCTGTCAGAAGGTCCAGAACCTCTCCCTCTGCTATCGGCGCGCCAGAACAGATGCGCTCTGCCGCTTCCAGACTCCAGCCCCCTGCAAAGACCGATAGACGATGAAGCAACGCCTTCTCGGCTTCCGTCAGCAGATCATAACTCCAGTCTAGCGTCGCCCGCAGGGTCTGCTGCCGGGAAGGGGCGTTGCGACTGCCCCCTGTCAACAAATGGAAACGATCATCCAGGCGAGAGGCGATCTGCTCCAGGGTAAGCACACATACCCGCGCCGCCGCCAACTCGATAGCAAGCGGGATGCCGTCCAGAAGCGAGCATATCTGCCCAATGATGACCGCCGTCTCGGTCGTCACCTGAAACCCTGACTCCGCCTGGTACGCCCTTTCCACAAACAACTGGGACGCCCCATAATCCAGCAGCAACGCCCTCCAATCCTTGCCTTCGGCCTGCAGCTCCCGCGCATCCGGCACCGGCAGGGAGGGAACCCTATAAGCCGTCTCTCCCAACAATCCTAACGCCTGACGGCTCGTCGCCAACACCTTCAGCCCGGCACTCGCCTGTAAGAGCCGCTCCACCAGCGAGGCACAGCCTGCCAGCAGATGCTCGCAGTTGTCCAATACCAGAAGCTGACTCCGAGATTGCAAATAGCTCGCCAGCGTCTGCAAGAGCGGTTGTCCAGCCTGCTCTTTCACTCCCAGCACCGAAGCCACCGTCTGCGCCACCAGAGACGCTTCGCTTAAAGAGGCCAACTCCACAAACCATACGCCGTCCGGATAGTCTGCCGCCACCTCCTCCGCCACCCGTATGGCCAGCCGGGTCTTGCCCACACCTCCGGTTCCGGTCAAGGTCACCAGGCGCTCACAGGCCAGGCGAGCTTTGATCTGCTCTCGCTCCTGCTGCCGTCCGATCAGAGCGGTCAAGGGCCGAGGCAGGGAAGGCCGTGGCGTCGGTGGGAGTAGCTTGCTTGGAACCGCATGCTCATGTTGCGCGCAGACCGGCTGGCGAGATCGGGTTTGTATCTGCTGGTAGAGCGCGCAGGTTTCTGAGGAAGGCTCCGAATGCATCTCGCGATAGAGTTGCAGGCGCAACTCCCGATAGACCTGGGTAGCCGCTGCATAATCTCCTGCCGCTGCCAGGGCTTGCATCAAAGCCTGATGTAAGCTTTCTCGCAAGGAATCTACGGCCAGCGCCCGTCGCAGATACTCTGCCGCTAGAGCCGGCTTGCCATTCGTGAGGGCCTGCTCGGCCAGCTGCTCTAGCGCTTTCAGATAGGCTTGCTCCCGATGTTGGCGTTCTGCAAACACCCACTCTTCTTGGCAGCCTTCCAGCAAAGGACCTCTATAGGGAGTTATCACCTGCTCTAACGATACGGCCTTTCCCGAAGCCAGGGCATGATCGAAGGCGGTAACATCCACCCGCGCTCCGGAAAGGTCCAGACAGAGCGTATGCCGGGTGGGAGAAGTGAGGCGACGGGCCTGGCTGCCAAGCGCATTGCGCAGGTCGGTGAGCGCATTGCGCAGATTGGCATAAGCCTGGCTTTCGGAACTCTCCGGCCACAGCAGGCCAGCCACCAGAGAGCGCTCGACCGGCCGGTCATGGCGCAATGTCAGCAAGGCCAGAAGCCATAAAGGCTTGCGAGAGCGAAATCGAGGCAAGGGTTGTCCCTGCACCAGAACCTGCAGCGGCCCGAACAAGCGCAGATCCAGCGAAGCGGTCTGGCGCGGTGGCTCTGTCATGGCCGTTTGATCTCTCCTTTTCGGTCAACAGTAAGCAAAAGCTACATTATAAAAGAATTCGCTATGAGGTACGCTTTTCCTCCATTTTGATGACGCTTTGAATGACGGTGGTCCGCGATACTGTTTCCAGCGAAGGAGGCAGCGATGCGAAAGCGAGTTGGCATCTGGGCTAGCGGCCTGGTGATAGTTGCCGTGCTGTGTCTGATTCTGCACTATAGTTTCCGAAAGCCCTATATTCTCACCGACCTGGGCACCCTGGGAGGGCAGGAGAGTAGGGCCTACGCACTCAACGACCGGGGCCAGGTGGTGGGGCAGGCGGACACGTCGTACCAGTATCCCCATGCCTTTCTGTCGGAACACGGACACATGACCGACCTGGGCACCCTGGGCGGACAGAACAGTTGCGCCTATGCTATCAATAACCTGGGCCAGGTGGTCGGCGTGTCTCAGATCAGTTGGCGGCAGGGGCATGCCTTCCTGTGGCAGCAGGGCAAGATGCTAGACCTGGGTACGCTGGGAGGGCTTAACAGCGTTGCCTGCGGCATCAATGACGCCGGCCAGATCGTGGGATCGGCCCAGTTGCCTGATGGGGGCACCCATGCCTGCCTGTGGGAGCACGGCCGTATTCAGGATCTGGGCACGCTGGGAGGTAAGAGCAGTATCGCACTTGCCATTAACCGGGCAGGCCATATCGTCGGCCAGGCTCATACGGCCCATCGTCTGTCCCATGCCTTTCTCTATCGGGAAGGGAAGATGCTCGATCTGGGCACGCTGGGTGGACAGGACAGTACGGCCTACGATATCAACACCCAGGAGGAGGTGGTGGGCGCAGCGGATACGGCCAATGAGGATTGGCATGCCTTCCGGTATGTTGATGGCCGCATGGAGGACATCCATCCAGCCCAGGCCACTGTCAGTGAAGCCTGCGCCATCAATGCCGCCGGCCGAATCCTCGGCACGGCTCAGAACAGCAACAGGAACGAATATGCCTGGGGGCTAAATGGTTCCCGGCAGATAAACGCGAACACCCTGAGCGAGTGGCTAAAGGCCTGGACAGTTACCGAAGGACCGGCGACCAAACACAACCTCGCCATCAACAACCGAGACCAGATAGTCATGACCTGCTATGCCAGGGGAAAGACGGTAGCCCTATGCTTTTCCCCTCGCTAGGTCCCTGCCTTCCTGCATCGAATCGCTATTCGGTGGCGGGGCGCGTTTTGGGTTCGATCAGAGGCGGGGTCTGGGTTGTGGAGGGTCGTAGAAGCTGATCCGGAGCATGTTCCTCCCCTTTGCCGGCGGCCGGGCGTAGCAGAACATCCGGACGCGCGTCGGTAGCGGAGGAGGCGCGCAGCAAAGACATCACTTCCGGATGGAGCCGGTGAATGCGCGCGATCGCCTCGTTCGCGGTGGGGGCGAGAGGCTGGGCGGGATCGCGCGCGATGGGCTGCAGGTGGGGAAGGGCGCGCAGATCGCCCAGCCGACCCAGCGCCTCCATCGCCGTCGCGCGCGCCTCCATCGGCAGCGCGTAAAGCGCCTCCAGGAAGAGCGCGAAGCTGCCCGGCCCATACAACTGTACCAATACCTCTGCCGCCTCGGCACGCGCCACCCCGCCGACCTCGCGCATATCCGATTTACGGAACGTCCCGGAAGTCGCTCCCGCATAGACCATGCTGTGCTTGACGGTATGCAGCGCCCGAATCAACTCCCGGCGCGCTCCGAGGGCGCCGGGAGGCCCGATGCGGCCGAGCGCCCGGATCGTGGTCACGCACAGCGAGAGCACCTCTTCCGTCTCTTCCGGCAGGCGCGCAGGATGCAAAGCCTCCAGCGCATTGCCGAGCAGCAGGCGCAGCAGGTCGGGCACGCGGGCATCCGGGACCGCCTCCCCGCCCGCGCCGCCGGTCGCCGTCGGGCTGAACCGCTCCAGGGTCTCCTTCGAGAAGCGGCTCATCCACTGCGATACCTGCTGCATCGCCTCCGAGGCCATCTGGCCCGCGTCGGCGCCGCCGCGCAGGACTGCATGCAGCTTCTCCAAGAGACTGCCCTGTGGACGGCTCTCCGCCAACAACTGCTCGACCCGCCGTCCGAGCGGCTCGCCCAGGCGGACCAGCGCCTCCGCGGAGGCGGCGCGCACCTGTCCATTCGCATCGGCCAGCAAGGGGATCAGCGTCGAGCGGGCTTGGGTATCGCACGCCTCCCCGCACTGGCCTCGCTCGCCAAGGATCCGGGTGGTCGCCACACCGACGGCGACGCCGGGCCGCCGCTCCAGCAGGGCGCAGAGCGTGGGGACGATCTGTCCGTTCGGCAGGGGCGCGCGTGCCAACGCCGGCAGGGCGGCCAGAACGGCCTCGCCGGTATCCCCGCTGGGGCCACGGCGATGCGGGTCCCAGCGGCCGACGAGATTGAGCAGCGATTCATAGGGCGGCGCGGCGCTCTGGAGGATCATCTCGACGGCCTCGCGCGTGCTGTAGCCCTCCTGCAGCGCTTCCGTAACGGCGCGGATAGCGGCGGCTGCGCCGCCCGCTCCTGCCAGCGCATCCGGGAGCGCGGCGCGCACGGAAGGATCGGGGTCGCGCAGTAGCGGCACGAGCGCCGTAAAGCTGGTCAAGCCGGTGATGTGCCGCAGGGTGCGCGCGGCCAGAAGCCGATGGGCCGGGTTGCGGTCGCGCAGCATCGGCTTGAGCTTCAACACCGCCATCTCCCCGAAGCGGGGGACGTACTGCTCGAACAGATTGGGGACGCGCTGGGCGCGGGCGATCAGCCCGTCCAGCGCGCGGGGATCCCGCAGGGCTCCCCACACGCGGCAGATGCTCTCCATGGTCATCTGCGTGTCGCCCCAGTCCGGCAGGGTACGCCACAGCTCCAGCAGCGCCGTCACCGCATCCGGCGAGCCAATACGGATTAGGGCGGCCTCCAGCTCGTGACGCATCAAAGGCGTGGTGGGCAGCTCCCACTGCAGGGCGTTGACCAGCGTCTCCATTCCCTGTGGATCGCCCAGCCAGTGGAGCACGATGGCGGCAGCGAACCGCTTTCGCCATACCGGGCCGGCCTTGAGAGCCAGGCGCAGGCAGGGCAGGCTGGCGCTGCCCGCCGCGCGGAGTGCCTCCATCGCGCGGGTGCGCTCGACCTCTTCCGGCGCGTTCAGCCGCGTATACGCGAACCAGACTCGCCCCTGCAGTACTGCGGTTTCCAGTAGATCCATCATTTTGAAAGGAAATCTGCCGTCCCTTACGGAAACATTATGAACTATATCCCTCGGTTTCGCCAAAGTTCGGCCTGGGAGGAAGCGATGAAGATACGGTCCCTAATACGTGCCTGTGTCCTGGCGGCTATGCTCGGCGGATGCCTGCTGCCGGCAGTGCATGGGCAGCAGAGCGCCCCTGCGCCTCCGCGGTATGAGTACCGCGCGGTCCACGATCCCGACGGCACCGGCAAGTTTTATATGGGCCGGGAGATCGCGCAGGTGATGGGCCATGAGGCGGCCGACTGGCTCGACCGGCCCGAGCGCGAGCAGGAGGAAGCGCCGGACCGGATGCTGGACGCCCTCAAGCTCCACCCCGGCGATGTAGTCGCCGACATCGGCGCCGGGAGCGGTTACATGACTTTCCGGCTGGCCCAGCGGGTCGGGCCGAAGGGCACGGTCTATGCCGAGGAGATTCAGCCCGAGATGCTGGACATCATCCGCAAGCGCATGCAGGAGCGGAATGTCAACAATGTCAAGACGATCCTGGGAACGATCACCGATCCCAAGCTGCCCCCCCGTTCGGTCGATCTGATCCTGCTGGTGGATGTTTACCACGAGTTCGACCATCCCTGGGAGATGACGCGCGCCATGGTGCGGGGTTTGAAGCCGGGCGGTCGCCTCGTGTTCGTGGAGTATCGTCTGGAGGACCCGGACGTACCCATCAAGACGGTCCATAAGATGAGCGAGAAGCAGGTCCGCAAAGAGATGGCGATCTTTCCGCTGCGCTGGGTGGAGACGAACGAGAGCCTGCCGCGCCAGCACATCATCATTTTCAAGAAGACGGTAGAACGATGAGCTTTGTGGATGCTTGGGGCCAGCAGCTCTGGGACATCTATCAAAACAAGGAGCAATATTGGATCATCGAGCGAGATGATGGCCGGATCGAGGCCGGTTCAGGAAGCTTCTATTTCAGCGACTTTCCGGATTGGCCGCCGATGGAACAGGAGGCAATCCAGCTTGCCAGAGGCCGCGTGCTCGACGTGGGCTGTGGAGCAGGACGCCATGCCCTCTATCTGCAAAGCCAGGGCCTGGACGTCCTCGGCATCGACCAGTCTCCGCTGCTGATTCAGATTTGCCGGGAGCGCGGGCTAAAAGACGCGCAGGTCTGCTCGATCACCGAAGCCCATCGCCTCGGCGGGCGCCCGTTCGACACGATTCTGATGTTCGGCAACAACCTGGGCCTGCTGGGCAACGGGAAGCGGGGGCGCTGGATTCTCAAGGCGTGGCATAAGATCACCAGTGATTCGGCGGCGATCCTCGCCGAGACCCTCGATCCCTACCAGACGGACGACCCCGGCCATCTGGCCTACCATCAGCGCAACCGGGCGCGGGGCCGCATGGGAGGCCAGGTCCGGATTCGAGTCCGGCATAAGATGCTGAAAGGTCCCTGGTTCGACTACCTCTTTCTCTCTCAAGATGAGTTAAGGCAATTGGTCGCCGGAACCGGCTGGCAGATCGCACGATGTTTGGAAGAGGGCCCGCACTATGTGGCAGTACTGACCAAATTCCCGTCAGGTTAAAACCAGGGTTGACGTTGTCAAAAAATGTGCTAGTATATTTTGATAATAGAGGAACTCCTCATCTGGAAGGTAGCAATGACGAAAACAGTCAAGCCTGACGATCTTATCCAGCCTTTATTGATAAATGAACTCCGGTCACCAAAAGAGGCATTTAGATACCTGCGAAACTATCTCGCAGGCCAGTTCATAGGGGCGACACGAGATGACGCATTGTTAGATGAGGTTCTCAAATGCCTCTTTTGCAAACTCTATATTGAAACCTCAGCATCGGAAGAACTGCCGACGGATCTGAACCTCCCCGATCAAGCTTGTTTCGTACGCTCAGTGTTCAGCAAAGTTCGTCGTGATTTCCCTGACATCTACCCTAACGATGCTGAGATTCTGCTTGACCCTCAAGCCATCTGCGTCGTCATACGAGAATGCCAATTTTCTCTACTCGATGCTGGAACAGACCCAATAGGCGATGCCTTTGAGGTTTTTGTTGGCTCTGAGGCCCGTGGCCGATCCGGACAGTTCTTCACTCCTCAGACCGTAACCGACTTCTTAGTCAAAGCGGTCGATCCTCGCCCTGGTGAAACCATAGTCGATCCTGCATGTGGGGCTGGGGGTTTTCTTGCTTCTGTCGCTCGCCATTTCCGAACGACAGGAGCAGGAGTTGATGAACTTGCTTCTCTCGCTTCACGTACCATCTACGGTATCGATAAAGACGACTATCTGGTAAAACTAGCAAAGCTACATATTTCGTTACTTACCAAGGGCCATCCGAAGATTGTATGCGGCGATAGTCTTGCCATGCAAAACGGGGCGACCTCCTTACGAGACGAATTACCTGAAGAAGGATTTGATGTTCTTTTTGCTAACCCACCTTTTGGAACTCGCATTGTGGCAGCCAATCCGCAGGTCTTGCAGACATTTCAGATCGCGAGACGTTGGGTACTTGATAAGAGAACCGGTCGGCTAATGCCGTCGAATGAAATGCAGACTCGGGTGCCTCCACAAGTCCTGTTCGTAGAACGAATCTTGTCTCTTCTAAAGGAAGGTGGACGGCTAGGAATCGTATTACCTGAAAGTCTGCTCTCAAACAAGTCTTACCGGCATGTCATTGAGTATCTGATTACAAAAAGCACAATACATGCAGTGATTGGAATGCCAGAGGCTCTCTTTAAGACCTCTGGTAAGGGTGGAACACACACGAAAACCTGCCTTGTCATCGCCGAAAAAGGAAAACGCAATTCCCGAAAGACGATCTTCATGGCTGAAGCAAAATGGTGTGGTCATGATTCACGTGCAAGAACTATTCCTCATAATGACCTACCACAGATTCGCGCCAATTTTAAGGATTTTGAACAGGGGAAACTGAATAATCAATCCTTGCTAGGCTTTTCTGTTTCTCATGAAAAGATATCCAATGTCTTATGCCCTCGCTACTATGATCCTCTCATGAACTCAGAGATTGGCGTTCTCGAAAAGACACATAATCTCGTAATATTCAAAGAACTTGTCAAACGGGGTGTCCTGAGCGTTGCAACTGGCGATGAGTTGGGAAAGCTTGCCTACGGTACAGGGAATATTCCGTTTATACGAACATCGGATATTAGTAATTGGGAACTGAAAGCTGACCCGAAACACGGTGTGAGTCGAAAAATTTTTGAGAAGTATCGCAAAAAGCAGGACGTTCAAGTTGGCGACATCCTAATGGTGAAGGATGGAACCTATCTAGTCGGCACGTGTGCCATTATTACAGAGCATGATAAGGAGATTATCTACCAAAGTCACATATATAAGCTCCGTGTGCGAGAAAATGATTTTGGATTGAATCCGTATCTGCTTCTAGCGATGCTTAGCTCATCCACAGTGCAACGGCAGATTAAGTCAAAGCAGTTTACGATGGATATCATAGATAGCTTGGGCGAACGGCTCTATGAATTGATATTGCCCATCCCAAAATCAGAAAAGGTGCGGCAGAAAGTTTCGGATCTTGTGAAGAATTCAGTAGATAAGCGGATTGAAGCTCGTACGCTTGCTCAGTATGCACGGCAATTAGTTACACAAAATGATGCCTAAGCACCGACTGCATTCTAAGAGCACCTAACAAAACCGGTTAGGTTGCTGTTAGGATTATGGAAGAAGCAGGTATGGCAAAACCACTTCTTCCCGATGAACTCTGGGCACTGATCGAACCGATCCTGCCCCCGC